>Ga0315296_10000011_pt1 | contig 230288 bp, 228 predicted proteins | sample YL17G14_18_MG_FD_203921 | JGI IMG/M metagenome (GOLD analysis project Ga0315296, IMG submission 203921) | Sediment microbial communities from Yellowstone Lake, YNP, Wyoming, USA - YL17G14_18 | ecosystem: Environmental > Aquatic > Freshwater > Lake > Sediment | place: USA: Wyoming | collected...
CGTCCTCGAGTCCTCTTCGCCTGAGCTCGGTTCTTGCGCGCTGAATCATATCGTATTCCTTGTCGCTTACCTTGACCGTCAATGTTCTAGGTGGCGTAACGAACACCGTGGTAGATAAGAGTAGAGCCTATACTTAAGTATTTCTATTAGCCAGGTAGTTTCTGCTTCCTCCTCCTGCCAATGAGCCAGCTGCAATTAGCGCGGCATAACGCCGTTATTGGCAACCCTCACGATTTCGTCTCATCTCCAACGCCCCTGGCAGTTCCACGAATCGGCCCGACAATGTCGGCCAAGATACCTCCCTTTTGGACCTCTCGAAAGTAATAACTCCGCGCTGTAGAATCCATGATTCCGTGGTGAAAGAGGCGGAGGAGAACCTCCGGGAAATCAGAGAACTCGCGATTGGAGAAGGAGCTGACATTCTCGGAGTTGCGGGGCTGAAGGACCTGAAGGGGATCTACACTTTCCCCCCTGATCTCCTGTCTGGTTTCAGATTCGGGATCTCGATCGGCGTCGGACTTGACAAGCACGGCTCCTTCGATGACTCGACCGAGGATGAATTCGCGTTTCCTCTGTTGAACAAGATTGCCGAGAGGATCTGCGACCATGTTCATAGGCGTGGATACAAAGCCAAGAGGATTGCAGCAGACGAGAGAGTCGAAGAACATCCTCCGCTCAGATGGAGAGGGGACATCTCCCACAAAGCGGTCGCGAAGTCCGCGGGTCTCGGCTGGATTGGCAGATCGATGCTTCTGGTGACACCGGAGATGGGCCCTCGCATCTGTCTTGCCACAGTGCTGACCGACATGCCGCTTGTTCCAGGGGTACCGATGAGGAACGACTGCGGCACTTGCTCCGCATGCGTCTCTGCTTGTCCGATCGGCTCTCTGAGAAAACGGACATTCGAATATCATCCGGAGCTCCTTGAGGACGTCCTGGACGTTGATTCGTGCGACACCAGGGTCGAGGCTAGACCGAAGGAGACTGTTCTATGCTACGAGTGCATGCTTGCATGCCCTGTCGGTAAGCGTGATCACAAAACGAAGAAGGTTTGAAGGGGTTTTGAGGACGGTTTCCTCTCTACTTCCCGCCGAAGTATGCATGAAGAAAATCAATCCAGCCAGCCTGCGCGAAGCTCAGGCTTGGGTACATCGACCCGCGCCAGAAAGTGTTGTGCACGTACGATCCCTCAGAGCCCGGGAAGAAGACTGCTATACCTCCGAAGTCCCAGACGTAGCCTGGAGCTCCCGCTCCGATGTACGGAACTGCTGAGTCAATGGCCGCCATGAGCTCAGCGCACTCCATCTTCAGCTTGGATCCCATCGGAGCACCGGCGTAGATGACCTCGAAGACCTTTGGCAGGTCCACACATCCCTCCCAGCCGTATTGGGACCATCCCATTGTGGCGTGGGCCTTGCCGGAAACCACGAGGCCTCTGTATGTCTTCATCTCTTTCTCGAGGATTGCCGTGACGTCCCACAGCTGGTCGACCAGGTTCGCGACGGCAGGCAACTTGACGGCCGCAAGCTCCGTGAGCCATCCACCACCCGAGTAGTATTCCTGGTACCTGAGCACGATATCCTTCGAGAGCTGCTCGGAGGTCATGCCGGGGTTCGCGACAAGATCCGCTGCGATCCAATCGTACGGGAAACCGTCAAGCGGCACGTAGTTCTCGTTCGCAACGAACCACTCTGCAGTCACCCCTCGAACGACGTACTCGTACGCGGCCTCGATGCAAAGGATGCCGCATCCGTCACCCGCAATAATGTTCACGTGCTTTCCGGCGAGAGCGTCTCCGATCTCAGCATGCGTGAGGAGGTCGTAGTTCGCGTCGGTCCCGGAATCATAGTCGTAGCATATGCCTCTGAAATCGTCACCATGGTCCCAGAGATCCAACATCACGTTCGTGGCCGCGAACTTCGAATTCAGATAGTCGACGAACGAAACGAGGACCGCGGGATCTCCCATGTTGACTTCCTTCCCGTCCAACGCGAAGTCCGTCATCTCGGTCATCGAGTCGTGGCCCACCTTGTACAAATTGGCGGGACCGGTAGACGTGTCCCACAGCACGACGAAGTTCACGTCCTTGCTGTCGGGAGCGGACATCAACCACTCCATGTTCAGCTCCCCGTACTCGTCAAGGTCGTTATCCGAACACATGTAAATCGCGAAGGTCCACTTGGCCTGCTTCGACTGTCCCCCGGAAGCTGGCAATGCGAGTGCACCCACGGCCACAAGCGCGCAGATGGCAGTCACGCTCAATACCGATGATAGTCTCCCCATTCTTTCCCCCGCCCCGGAATGGAATACTGACTATTTAATTGGGGCAACTTCGCAGATGCGAAATCGGAAGATGGAAGAAAGACTCTCGGCGACAGCGCGCAGCTTCGGCATTTCACGAATACTGTTCCAGATGATGTCGGTTCTGCATCTCCGACGCATTTCTCATCTCAGAAGTTACGCTTTCATCGGCAAGAACAGTAGCCAGTACCCCCGGTTCCTTCCAGTGGAACCGATGGTTTCGCGAGAAACCTTTTTAAATACTCATTTAAATACGGAAGTCGCAGGGAGAGGTTTTCTAATGGCAGTCATGAAGATAGAGAATGTTGTCGCCTCGACATCTCTGGGTGGGGAGCTGGACTTGCAGGCGATTGCGCTCGCGCTCGACGGAGCGGAATACGAACCAGAGCAGTTCCCGGGTCTGATCTACAGACTCAAGGAACCAAAGACCGCGACACTTCTGTTCAGGAGCGGCAAGGTGGTCTGCACGGGTGCCAAGAGCCTGGAGCAGGTGAAGACTGCGATCGGCAAAGTCGCGAAGCAGATAGAGGCTGCAGGGATCGTCATCAAGGGCGAACCGAGGATAGAGGTCCAGAACATAGTCGCATCTAGCGACCTCGGGGCGAAGATAAATCTCAACGCGATTGCAATCAGCCTTGGACTGGAGAAGATCGAATACGAGCCTGAACAATTCCCGGGTCTAGTATACAGAATCGACAAACCGAAAGTCGTGGTCCTTCTGTTCGGAAGCGGGAAGCTAGTTTGTACAGGTGCAAGGAAGCCGGAGGACGTTGAAGCCGCTGTCGACAAGATTACAGAGGAGCTCAAGGCCGCCGGTCTTCTGAAGTAAGCAGAGCCTTGCCATGGCAGTCCCAATCCTGGACAACCACATTCACTTGGAGCCATTCAAGGGACGCAATGTTGAATCAGTCAGAGATTTCGAGAGACAGGGTGGGACTCATGTCGTGATCTCCAGCCTTCCCTACGGCGAGGCCCCCGTTAAGATGCCGGATGATTTCCGGAAGGGCTACGACCTCACGGTGTCCATGAAGGATAGAGTAAACAAGGAGACTGGAGTCCGCGCGTTCGCGACCGTGGGACCCTATCCGGCCGAACTGATGGATCTCGAGAAGATCCACGGTCTAAAGAAGGCAGAGGAAATCATGATGGATGGAATGGACATCGCCGCCGAATACGTTCGCGAGGGAAAGGCGCTCGCGATTGGGGAGGTCGGGAGACCGCACTTCCCGGTCTCCAAGGCGGAATGGAATTCCTCCAACGACATCATGACTCGCGCAATGACGCTCGCGAAGGAGATAGGATGCGCCATCGTCCTCCACACTGAAAGCGCGACCACCGCTTCGATGAGAGAACTCGCGGAGATGGCGGAGAAAGCGGGACTGGACAAGAGCAAGGTGATCAAGCATTACTCTCCCCCACTCATCCTGCCTGAGGAGAACTTCGGATTGATGCCATCGGTTCTTGCGGGCAAGGAAGCTGTCAGGGAGGCGCTTCACAAGGGCGATAGATTCCTGCTGGAGACGGACTTCCTGGACGACCCCCGCAGACCCGGGGCGGTCATGGCAATCACGACTGTTCCTAGGCGGACGAGGATGTTCATGCAACAAGGGATCATGACGGAAGAGCAAGCCTACAAGATCCACGTTGAGAACCCCAAGAGGACCTACGGGGACTCGTTCTCCTAGTGTCGGATTGAGAATTCACCGAACTCGTCCGTCGAATCGGAGAACTTGATTTCCTTTCTATCGACCTTCGCATACGGTTGCTTGTCTGCGCACCATTCGATAGCCTGATTGACTCTCTGCTCATCGCCTTCGAACACGGCCTCAACTCGTCCGTCATGAAGATTCCTCACCCAGCCAGTAATCCCGAGCGCGTCCGCGCACTTCTTCGCGTTCGACCGAAAAAAGACCCCCTGAACAAGCCCTTCGAAAAGCACGTGCGCCCTAATCCTCACGGTCGACTCATCGACTCGTAGGGAGAAATAAGTTGCTCGTTGTCTAGAATCTGAGAGGCAATTCGTCTCGTACCAAAGCATTTTATACTCACATTGTGATTTTAACGTGTACGCGCGCATGCGCGTGAGGGATGCACTTCCAGCAGCAGGAAGAGTATGCACTCCAACGTTCCGCGAAGGTGACCCAGAATGATGAGATCCCTAGTCGAAGATGCCCTTGCCCGTGAAGAAACCCAAGGAGCCCAGATGGCTCAAGCCGCAGCGCTCGGCGCAGACCAGCGAGTAGACGCTGAGCTCGAACAGATCCTGAGAGGTCTGAAGACCAACATCAAGATCATCGGAGTTGGCGGCGGCGGATCGAACACGATCGCGAGGATATTCGACGAGGGTGTTGTCGGTGCGGAACTCTACGCCGCAAACACGGATGCCCAGCACTTGCTCACACTCCACGCTCCTCACAAGATCCTCCTGGGCAGGAGGACCACAAGAGGCCTCGGCGCAGGCGCTCTACCACAGATCGGCGAAGAGGCCGCGAGGGAGGCAGAGGAGGAGCTGAAGAAGCTGCTGATGGACACTCACATCTGTTTCATCACATGTGGTCTCGGAGGCGGGACTGGCACGGGTGGAGCGGCGGTCGTTGCGCGCATCGCAAAGGAGATGGGCGCGCTCACGATTTGTGTTGCCACGCTACCGTTCAGAGGCGAGGGCAAGATGAGGATGGAGAACGCAGAGTGGGGGCTCGAGAGGCTGAGGGATGCTGCTGACACAGTGGTTGTAATCCCCAACGACAAGCTGCTGGAAGTTGTTCCAAGGCTTTCGTTGAACGCGGCTTTCAAGGTCGCCGACGAGGTTTTGATGAGGTCGATCAAGGGCCTCACCGAAGTCATAACAAGGCCCGGGCTCGTCAATCTGGATTTCAACGATGTAAAGACGATTATGAAGGGCGCGGGAGTCGCGATGATCGGACTAGGAGAATCCGACGCACCTGGAGACGAGAGGATCCAAGAGGCCATCGAACAGGCGCTCAACTCTCCGTTGCTTGAGGTCGACATCAGCGAGGCCAACGGCGTGCTCGTAGACGTCATAGGCGGTACGGACATGACAATCTCCGAGGCCGAGAAGGCTGCAGAGGAGATACAGAGCAGGGTCGGGCAGAATGCCAGGATAATCTGGGGAGCTGCGATCGACCCCGCGATGGACAAGACCATCAGGGTCATGATCGTGGCGACCGGTGTGAAGTCGAAACAGATCCTCGGGAAGCCCACGGCCGACAAGAGGTTCAGAGGAGTAGGAGAGGTCGACCTGGTCCGCTGACCAGGTGTGGCACTTCCGAAACTTTTAAGACACCCAATCAACTACGGTGCTGTCAGCCGGCGAGCTGGTCTCGCCGTGCTGTGCTTTGTCACTTTGACATGGAACATTTCGGAGGCTCGACATGAAATCACTAGTCGAAAGCGCGATCTCCGCTGCCGAGCAGGAGCAGATGAAGAAGTCCCCTGAAACGTTCAGGGCCCTCACAGCCGAGGACGAAGAGCTGCAGAGGATACTGCAAGGTCTGCGGACGAACATCAAGATCATCGGCTGCGGAGGCGGAGGCTCGAACACGATCAACCGGCTCGCGGAGGCTGGGATCATCGGTGCCGAGCTGTACGCGGCCAACACTGACGCTCAACACCTGCTAATGACAAGAGCCCCTCACAAGATCCTTCTGGGACGAAGGGTCACGAGAGGACTTGGAGCTGGCGCATTGCCACAGGTTGGCGAGGAGGCTGCCAGGGAGGCTGAGGAGGAGATCAAGCACGCCCTTGCGGAATCCGACATAGTATTCGTCACATGCGGGCTGGGAGGCGGCACGGGCACGGGCGCCGTGCCGTTCGTGGCGCAGATTGCTAAGGACCTTGGAGCTCTCACAATCGCTATCTGCACTTACCCTTTCGCTGCAGAGGGCGCCGTCAGGGCCGAGAACGCCGAGTGGGGCCTTGAGAGACTGAGGAGCGTAGCTGACACAGTCATAGTCATACCGAATGACAGGCTCATCGAAATCGTCCCGAAGCTCTCGCTCAACGCTGCTTTCAAGGTGGCCGACGAGGTGCTCATGAGGTCAATCAAGGGCATCACCGAGGTCGTGACCAAACCCGGCCTTGTCAATCTCGACTTCAACGACATCAAGACCATCATGAAATCGGGCGGAGTCGCCATGATAGGATTGGGTGAGTCCGACGATGATGACGCGGCATCGGTCGCCGTCAACGAGGCCATCAACTCGCCTTTGATAGACATGGACATAAGCCAGGCCACGGCGGCTCTGGTGAATGTCACGGGAGGCCCCGACATGACCGTCACGGAGGCCGAGCAGGTCGCCGAGATAATACACTCGAAGATCAGCCCGGGCGCCAGGATCATCTGGGGAGCGGCAATAGATGAGACCCTGGAGAGGACAATAAGGGTGATGGTGGTCATCACCGGGGTGAAGTCCAAGCACATACTGGGGCCCAAGAAAGAGAAGAAAGGCCGCGATTTGGGACTAGACTTTATTAAGTAGTTTGGATACTAGGAACGGAACGCAATGCCTGAGATGAAAGACATAGTGGATAAGTCCTGGGATCTTCAGAGGAAGATCGAGGAGAGGACGAAGCACATCGGCAAGGGCAAGTACGGCAGGGTCGTCAAGATGGCCCGCAAGCCCACGCCCCAGGAGTACCTCAAGACGATTCAGATAACGAGTTTGGGCTTGATGCTAATGGGAGGACTCGGTTTCTTAATCTATTGGTTGTTCGAGTATGGCTCGAAACTCATTATCGATGCTTTCAAGTGATTCGCTTGCAGAGGTAAAACGCGGCACATGAGGTATTATCTTGGGACTTTTCGACATTGGGCCTAGAAAGAAGGAAGAGCCAAAAAAGGAGACGCCTCCGCCTCCAGCAGGAGCGAAGGCGATGCAGTTCACGGTCCAAGGCGAAACGAAGAGGATGATGGCCTCCGGGGACTTCTCGGAGTTCGAGATGGGCCTGAAAGTGCCAGATGACGGAGCCGAACACCAGCTGGCAGTCAAGGTGGACACACTATTCTCCGCCACGGAGGAAGGGTCCCCCGAATGGTTCGTGAAGCTCTACGATGCCGTCGGGGTCGTCTGGGAGAACGCCCCGTCATCGGACCCGACCACTGAGCGCGTGTTCGATGTGATGCCTGGACAGGAGAAGTCATTCACGCTCAAGATCACGTCACCGACAGGCGCGAGGTACGGTGACAAGATTACTGTCCTCGTCAACGCGAGCCTGAAGGACAACCCGAGCATAAACGATGTCGCCACGCTTCAGGCGACCGCGCGGCAGTCCATGCTCGCGGTCAAGACCTCCATCGGTCACGAGAAGACCGTGGCGGACTCGATTGCCAGCAGAGCCAAGCCGAAACCGGTGGGAGTGTTCGCGATACTCTCACCCGCGACGATTAGGGGCTACGTGTTCGTCGAAGCGATGAACACCGACGGTCTCAGAGACCTCGTCAAAGGCGTCCGGAGGACGAGAGGGATTGTGAAAGGCGAGACGACCTTCGCCGAGATCGAGCACTTCCTGACGCCGAAGCCGATAGTCTCGGGCATCGTTGAAGGTGACATCGTCGAGCTGATCGCAGGTCCGTTCAAGGGCGAAAAGGCCAGGGTGCAGCAGATCGACGAGAACAAGGAAGAGATCACGGTCGAGCTGTTCGAGGCCATGGTGCCCATTCCAGTCACTATCAGAGGAGACCACGTAAGAGTGCTCGAGAAGGAGAGATGAACACAATGACAGAGAAACTCGATGTCCTGGTTGACGGCGGCAAGGCAACGCCAGGTCCGCCGCTCGGACCCGCACTGGGCCCGATGGGTGTCAATGTCATCCAGGTTGTGAACGCAATCAATGAGAAGACCAAGGCATTCATGGGGATGAAGGTACCAGTAACGCTCCTGGTCGATTCGAAGACCAAGTCATTTGAGATCAAGGTGGGCACGCCCCCGGTGTCGGCGCTGATTCTGAAGGAGATCAAGTTGGAGAAGGGGAGCGGAAGCCCGAAGGCGACCAAGGTCGGGAACCTGACGGTCGAGCAGGTCCAGAAGATATCAGAGATGAAGAAGGACTCAATGCTCGGCAAGAACAAGAAGTCAAGGTTCAGAGAAGTCGTCGGGACATGCGTCTCGATGGGCGTGACTGTGGACGGCAAGGACCCGAAGCAGGTCATGAAGGACATCGACAAGGGCAGCTACGCAGGCCTTTGGTAGGATCGCACACCGGAATCCCGATTCTATTTGATTCTATCGGACGAGCGGGAGCGCGGATTCCACCCTGAAAGGAAACCCATTTAAGAGATGAGCGACAGAGTGAGTCCCGGGGAAAAGGGATGGAGTGCTTTCACTGTAAGCACGACGATCCGAGCGGAGCGAGGTTCTGCAACTCGTGCGGAACTCGTATGGGTGGCGGGCAGCCCGACGACAAGAGATGCGTTTCCTGTGGGAAACGCATGGACCATGACGTGTATTTCAACGTCTGCCAACACTGCGGCTTTGCCTACAGGATTAGCATCTCGAAGTCAAAGGGGGCTCAGGCCACCACATCTTGGACCTACGTCTTGCTGTATTACGCCTCGTTTATAATACCAGGCGCGGGACTCCTCATCGGAGGCGTCTGCATGTCCGCTCCCGGGGCGAGGAGCAGACTTGGGAGGGACTGCGCGGCACTCGGTGTGACGAATCTGATAATTGTCGCTCTCCTGTCGTACTATCTCGGATACTGGATCTGGGCCTAATCCAATCGGTGGCTATGCGCTCTTGGTCCCTCTCGCGAGCTTCAGCTTGGCGGCTTCGCAAGCAATCGTTATCGGATCGATGGTCGGCGCCGCCGGTGGACAGTATGCAGTCTCGACCTTGGAGAGCTCGTCGACCGTCATGCCTGCTTGTATCGCTACCGCGAACGCGTTGATTCTAAGGTGGACCCGTTCCTCGCCGACAATCTGCGCCGCCAGGATCTTGCCGGTATCCGGATGAGCCATGACTTTGACGTAGATCTCCTTCCTTCCCGGATAGTAGTCGGGCAACGTGAACGATCTGACCTTGCCGATGACCGGCTTCATGCCAGCCAGCTCCAACTGCTGGCATGTGGGGCCAACAGCAGCCACCTGGCATCCGAACGGTTCAGTAGCTCTGGTTATCAGGAACCCTTTGGGAAGGCGGTCGCTTCCACCGGCTGCATTCACGCCCGCGACAATCGCCATCTTCACGGCGATAGTCCCTAACCCGCTGACATAGGGCTTGCCGATGACGAGGTCCGGGTATTCCGTGCAGTCACCGACGGCATACACATCTGGAACGCAAGTGAGGCACCGGTCGTCGACGACTACTTGCTTCGTAATACCCACCGAACAACCGATTTGCTTAGCGAGCTCCGTCTCTCCGCGTTGCCCGGTCGCAACGACGACTAGGTCCGCGTAGAACTCGCGTTCCTCGCCCGTCTTTCGGTCCTTCGCGACGACGCCGTTGGCCTTGTCCTCTCCCAGCAGCTCTGTGACCTGGCACTCGGTGAACATCTTGACGCCGTGCTTTGCGATCGCATCGGCCATCATCTGAGCCATATCGTCGTCGACCATGGCCAGGATGCAATTCGGTAGGTACTCGACGATGGTCACCTTGCACCCTCTGATCATCAGGGCCTCGGCTACCTCGAGGCCGACAAGTCCGGCGCCGATCACGACCGCCCTCTTGCCCTTGTAGCCCAGAGATTGTATCCCTCGAGCGTCCTCGATGGTTCTGAGCACGAACACTCCCTGCTTCAGCTCGTTCTGCTTCCCGCCTTCTTTGAAGACCCCTTTGATCGGGGGCACGGAGGCCTTCGCTCCAGTTGCCAGTATCAGGGAATCGTACGGGAGCTCGAACTTCTTGTCCGGCCTCTCGACATGGACGACCTTCTTATCCTTGTCCACGGCGGTCACGCTGGTCCCCAGCATGAGAGTGATCCGGTTCTTCCTCATGCGCTCTTCAGGCGCCTCGATGAGGTTCGTGAGATCAGGGATTATCCCAGATATCCCATATGGCAGACCGCACCTGGAGTACTGAGGATACGTTTCTCTTTCGATGACAGTGATCTCAGCTGTTCTGTCCGTCTTCCGCGCAAACTGCGCGGCGGTCCCGCCGCCGCAGCCTCCACCGATGATGACGATCTTCCTCACCATACGCTCACACTCCCCAGCAAGTTGCGGATAACATCGTTACTGTTAAATTGTTTGCATGATTCACGCCATCTCGCGTCGGATGGTGCATTCCGAGCACGGCCAGATGATACGGGGACAGCCAGCAAAGACTTATAAACCCCTTCTGCATTCGCTCCAATCCCTAGGCATGTAGGAGAGCTTTGCGCTCGCCAGCACTACATCGGAGGGATCCGAATTGGTAGACCAACACCTCATCGACGTCATGAAGAAACTTCAGGCTGAGTCGAAACAGAGGAATTTTCTGGAGTCCGTTGAACTCGCGATCAACCTCAAGGACATTGACCTGACGAACCCGAAGAACAGGATTCAGGAGGAGATCATCCTCCCCAACGGCAGAGGAAAACCTGTGAAGATTGGCCTCTTCGGAAGCTCGGAGATGGCAGTGAAAGCCAAAGGGCTCGCAGATGTGATCGTGCGGCCTGAGGAGATCGAGGACCTTGCGTCCAACAAGGTCAAGGCGAGGAAGTTCGCCGCTGCAGGGGATTTCTTCCTTGCAGAGGCGCCTCTTATGCCGACAATCGGTAAGAGACTAGGCGTAGTCCTCGGCCCGAGAGGCAAGATGCCAAAGCCCATCCCGCCAGGCTCTGACCCGAAGGCTCAGATTGAGAAGCTGAGAAGCAGCGTTGCAGTGAGATCCAGGGACAGGAAGACCTTTCACATGGCGATAGGGACCAAGGACATGCCCCCGGAGAAGCTCGCGGAGAACCTGGATGCTGTCCTCAAGAGACTCTTGTCGAAACTGGAAAGGGGCAAGATGAACATCCAATCGGCCTACGTCAAGACGACGATGGGGCCGTCATTCAAGGTGATGTGAGATGTGCGCACACGTAGCTCCATGGAAGAAGGATGCCGTGGCGGACCTCACGAAGCTGATGAGCAAGAGCAAGGTAGTCGGGATCATCGACGTCCACGGAGTTCCAGCACCTGCCTTCCAGACCATGAGGACGAACCTCAGGGGAAAGGCGGAGATCACCATGCTGAAGAACACGCTGATGAAGATCGCGATTAAGCAGGCTGCTAAGGAGAAGAAAGGCCTCGATCAACTCTCCGAGGCCGTCAACGGCCAGTGCGCGATTGTCACATCCGACCTGAACCCGTTCAAGTTGTTCAAGCAGCTGGACGCGACCAAAACGAAGATGCCCGCGAAGGGAGGAGAGGTATCCCCGGACGACATCGAGATAATGGCGGGCGAGACACCGTTCAAGCCCGGCCCCGTGGTCGGCGAGCTGCAGAAGGCTGGACTGCCTGCTGCCATCGAGCAGGGAAAGGTGGTCATCAAGAAGGACAAGGTGCTGGTCAAGAAGGGAGAGAAGATTCCAAGGGAGGTCGCGCTCGTTCTTTCGAAGCTCGAGATCTTCCCACTGACCGTTGGCCTCGATCTCAGCGCTGCGTTCGAGGCGGGCATGGTCTACAAGAAGGATGTCCTCGCCGTCGACGAGACGATGATACTCAACCAGGTCAAGGCAGCAGCTTTCGGCGCGATGAACCTGGCCGTGTTCATATCGTACCCGACGAGGCAGTCGATAAGGCCGATGCTGGCCAACGCACACTACAAGGCGATCAATCTCGCGGTCAACGCCAATATCGCGAACAAGGAAACCATCAAACTCATGCTCGCGAAGGCGAACGCGCAGATGCTATCGCTCGCGTCCAAGGTGCCGGCCGCACTGGACGACGAGCTCAAGAGCACTCTCGCGAGTGGCCCGAAGCCGCCTCCACCTGAGTCTGAAGGTGGCGAGAGCAAGAAAGAGGAGAAGAAAGAAGAGAAGAAGGTCTCCGAGGACGAGGCAGCGGCCGGTCTTGGAGCACTGTTCGGATAATCGATAACAAGGAGGCAGAAGAATGGAATATGTGTACAGCGCGATGGTCCTGCACGCGGCCAAGAAGCCGGTGTCGGAAGATGGCATCACGAACATCCTGAAGGCAGCGGGCGTCACCGTTGACGCCGCGCGCGTGAAGGCTCTGACGGCCGCCCTCGATGGCGTGAACATCGACGAGGCGATCGCCACCGCGGTCGCAGCGCCAGTGGCAGCCGCACCAGCAGCGGGACCCGCCGAGAAAAAGGAAGAGAAGAAGAAAGAGGAGAAGAAAGAGGAAAAGGGCGTCTCAGAGGCAGAGGCCGCGGCCGGTCTCAGTGCACTCTTCGGCTGAACCCCAGTCCTCCTTTTTCAAACCTCTTCGAGCTTCTCTTTTGACTTTGAATGAGTAAGAGATAGCACCAAGGATGTGTCCGTCAACGCATGTGTCTTAGAGGACACACTAGAGTTACCTCTTCCCCCTGAGCCTTGGTCATCTGGCGGGCACCGATGAGACAACCACTCTACTACCCTTGTTCCAGCATCCTGCTGACTTCTTTCTCGAAAATGGATGCAAGTTCCTGCCCGATCTCCTTCCTCAGCTTCGGGGGGACCATCTCAATCCCTATTTTGGCACCGACCTTACCTATCTTGAGGACAGCGTAAGCCTCGTGTATCTTCGCCTCCATGAGTGCCTGAACCGCGCTCTTCAGCTCTGCCTTCAGTTCGGGATTTGCGTCTAGCTTCTCCTTGATCGATCTCTTGATCTCGTCTTTGACTAGCTCCTCGACTGCTTCGATCAAAAGGGTCTCTGAGCTGAGTATCTTGTTTGTCTCTTTCATCAACGAGGTGATGACATCGTTATCTGGCACCATTCTCTCTCCCGGATATCGACCGTGTTGGAAGCTTAAAATCGTTTGCTCTTGGTGAGGAGTTTCGCGAGGGTCTCACGAATCCTTTAAAAGAGACAGTGCCGATAGACCGACCGGATTCCAGAAGCTGACACTGATGTGGAGCACCGTGGGCAAGAGCGTTTTCAAGGACCAGCGCACACTCTCTTTCGACTATGTGCCTCAGAAGCTCGTCCACAGAGAGGCACAGATGAAAAAGCTGATCATGCTGTACCGACCAGTGGTGGAGTCCAACTTCACGCAGAATGTGGTCCTGACGGGAAGCGTCGGTACCGGGAAGACCGCCACCGCCAAGCGGTTCTGCATGGACCTCAAGGAGTTCGCTGAGAAGAAGCAGAAGGCGGTCGATTGGGTCCTCGTCAACTGCAGGCAGAGGAACAGCGAGTCCAGCGCTGTGCTCCAGATAGTTAACCATTTCCAGCCGAACTTCCCGGACAGGGGATTCTCGATCACCGAGATGCTGAGGATACTCAGGAAGGACCTCGAGAAGCGGAAGGTCCATCTGATGATAGTGCTAGACGAGGCGGACATGCTGCTCAAGAAGGCTGGCCCCGACATAATCTACAAGTTGACCAGGTTCGGAGAGGAGAAGGTCGAGAGCAAGGAGCTCGTCTCACTCATGCTGATATCCCAGAAGAACGTGTTCGACATGTTGGACGCCTCGAGCGCTAGCACGTTCAAGAGGACCAATGTGGTCGAGTTCGGGAAGTACACCACGGAGGAGCTGAGAGACATAGTCTCTCAGAGGGCGCAGCTCGCCCTCAAGGAGGACTGCATCGAGAAGGATTCCATGGATCTCATAGCGGAGGTCTCCTCGGAATGGGGGGACGCGCGCTTCGCAATCGAAATCCTCGAGAAGGCCGGGATGCTCGCAGACGAAGAAGGGTCGGGAAGGGTCTCCGTGGAGCACGTGCGCGCGGCGAAGGCCGAGGCGTACAGCTCGGTGACAGAATCAAAATTGATAGGATTGGACACTCACCAGAAACTCGCACTGCTTGGAATAGCCAGAGCGTCAAGGGGCAAGGCATACATAACGACGGGCGACGCCGAGTCCGCTTATAAGGTGGCCTCAGAGGAGTACGGCGAGAAACCGAGGGCACACACCGCCTTCTGGGGCCTGATGAAGGACCTTGACATGCTCGGCGTGGTGAGCGCGAAAAAGAGCGGCCCCGGCATTTCTGGCAAGACCACGGTGATAACCCTGCTCGACATCCCGGCGAAGGTCCTAGAAGAGAAGATAAGAGGTATGTTAAATAGTGGTCGTTCCTGAAATAACCCCCTGCCAGGAGTTTGTGACAATTTATAAATAGAGCGGCCCCTGTCTAAGGCTTCAGAGGAGGGTTGGCCATCGCGAACGATGAGAAGCCAGCCGCGGATTCAATCAGGATGGAAGACGGGCTCTGTTATGTCGTTAAGGAGCGAAAGCCGTTCCTTGCGTTCAAGCTCTTTGAGTCGAGCCTGTCTGAGGCAGTCCCGGGTCTCTGCGTGACGAGGCAGTTCCCAGAGAAGGTGAGGGACGCTGTCGATCTCAAGGACACGAGAATTCTTTGGCTCAGCCACACCCCCGGTAAAGACCACCACAACCCGACGAGCGTTGGCACGCTCGCTACAGTGATTTCCTCATTCATCGAGCGGTACAAGAGGTGCGTCGTCCTCATTGACGGGCTCGAGTACCTTGTGATCAACAACGGGTTTCAGCAAGTGCTCAGGTTCGTTGAGCACATCAACGAGCAGGTGATGCAGAGCCGCTCCACCGTCATCATACCGATAAGCCCGAGCGCGTTTAGCGAAAAGGAGTTGGCACTCCTCGAGAGGAATGTCGAGGTCATCGAGCAGCCGACAATCAGTGTCGGGCTCGAGAAGGACTTCACCACTCTGATAGACAAGTACCGATAGGACGACTGGTAGCTTTATTCGGTCCATGGTTCTCAATTTCCTGGTTACGTAAACAAAGCTTTTTGGCAGCAGGGCAGATGCGGTCCTCATGTTCAGGACGCCACTGCACGAGCGGCACATCGCGCTCGGAGCGAAGATGGTGTGGTTCGCTGGCTGGGACATGCCCATTCAGTACACGTCCATAATCGACGAGCACATGACGGTCAGGCAGAAATCCGGAGCGTTCGATGTGTCCCACATGGGGGATTTCCTGATTCGCGGTAATGGCGCAGGGGATCTCGTCAATAGGATCTGCACGAACAATGTCGCGAGCGCGCCTGCGGGCAGGTGCGTGTACGCGCACATCCTAGATGATCAGGGCAGGATACTCGACGACACAATAGTGACTGTGCTAGCCAACAACGAATTCCTGATGGTTCCGAACGCTGCCACAACTCCCAAGATATGGAAATGGGTCGAGGTCCACAAAGGTCAAGTGGAGACACTGGACATGTCCAAGGATTTCGCGGCGATAGCTGTTCAGGGTCCCACGGCGAAGGACGTGCTCGCCGAACTGACTTCCGCCGACCTGAGCACGATGAAGTTCTTCTGGGGCGATTTCATGAGGTTGGACAAGGTGAACGGCGGCAAATCGGCCCCCAACACCCCGCTGCTCAAGAACCGGAAGATGAGAAACGGACCTGGAGCTGGCATCGTCGCGTTCGTGTCACGAACCGGCTACACGGGCGAGGACGGCTTCGAGATCGTCTGCGAGAACGCCGACGCGGTTGCAGTCTGGGATTCCGTTTTGGGAAAGGGACGAGCATTCGGTTTGAAACCTGCCGGGCTCGGCGCCCGTGACACCCTGCGACTGGAGAAGGGTCTCCTGCTTTCGGGAACTGACTTCGACGGGTCTCAGACCAGCCTCCAGACAGGCCCTAACTGGTGCATCGACTGGAATCACGACTTCATAGGCAAGCAGGCGCTGATGGGTCAGAGACTGTCTGGAGACTATGACAGACTAGTTTGCCTGCTTGGCAAGGACAGAGGGATCCCGAGACACGGCTACGATATCATTTCCGAGGGAGAACGGATCGGAGTCGTCACGAGTGGAACCCTCTCGCCTGTTCTGAAGCAGGGAATTGCAATGGGGTACGTCCCATTGAAGATGGCCGCGCCTGGCCTTGCGCTTCAAGTCAAAGTCCGCGAGAATTTCATGAACGCGGTGATTGTGAAACCTCCTTTCGTGAAGAGGGATTGAATTGAAAGAACTGCTAGAAGAACTGATCAGAGTACCAGGAGTCTCCGGATTCGAAGACGACGTTAGAGAGTATCTCAAGAAGAAGGTCGAAGCACTGGGCGTGTCGGCTGAAGAGGACAACATTGGGAACCTGCACACGGTCATCGGCGACAAAGGTCCTCTCGTCATGTTCATCGCGCACATGGACGAACTCGGGCTGATCGTGACCAGGATCGAGGACGACGGCTCTCTCCGAATCCGAAAGGTGGGAGGGATAGATGACCGGACGCTTGTCGGAAGGGTTGTTGAGATCAAGACCGGCAAGCGCGTCGTAACCGGTGTTCTTGGCCTGAAACCGCCGCACTTGATGACCGAGTCCGATGACAAGAAGAAGGTGTTCAGCTGGGAGGAGGTCAGAGTTGACGTCGGGACAAGGAGCAAGAAGGAGACGGAGGAGCTCGGAGTGAGAGTCCTTGACCCGATGGTGTTCAAGAAGGACATAACCTACCTCACGCCGGACATCATCTGTTCACGAGGAGTCGATGACAGGATGGGGTGCGCAGTGCTGCTGGATTGCCTCGAGAAACTGAAGGACAGAAACCTTCCGGTTAGGATAGCATTTGTCTGGAGCGTACAAGAGGAGACCGGTCTGACAGGGGCGAAGGTCGCGGCCTTCCAACTGAGACCAGACTACGTCTTCGCGATCGACACGATGACGACCACGGACGCGCCGAAGCAGGGGGAGACCTACGAGAGAGTCGTGCTCGGGGAAGGTCCAGCGATGCGAATCTTCGACAACTATGCAATCGTCTCCTCCAAGATGAGGAAGCTCGTTGAATCCGTCGCGAAAGACGCGAAGATACCTCTACAATACGGTTCCGGCGGTGGGACCACGGACGCTTCCGTGGCGCAGGAGTTCGGAGCAGCGATGATGGCCCTCGGGTTCGCAATGAGATACACGCACTCGCCTACTGAGTGCGCCAGTCTGAAGGACGCGGCGAACATGTCGAAGCTGGTCGTTAAACTGGCCGAGAGAATCGCAAAGGATTCGAAGTCAAGGTGAGTGATTGAAGGCAGACGCCGAGGAGATATTGACGGACCTTATCCTCCTCAAGAGCACATCGGGTGATGGCGTCTCGGCGATCGTCGACTACGTTTCCGGGAGACTCAAGAGACTGGGGATAGAACCAAGATACTGCGGCGACAAGAGCACTCCAGCCATCATAGGGGAGTTCGGCGAGAACGGCGTGGCGATGTCAGGCCACCTTGACACTGTCCCTCGGGGAAACGGGTGGAAGCGCGCCGACGCGGAGGTTGTGGATGGGTTCGTTTATGGCCGAGGCTCCTGTGACATGAAGGGCGGTTGCACCGCAATGCTTCTCGCCGCGTCGAACCTGGTTGCGGCCAACATCCCTTTCACGTTGTGTTTCACGTCCGACGAGGAAACGACCATGGCTGGCGCCAAAGCCGCCTCCGGGGACAAGGCAATGAGAAATGCTCCGGCAATAGTCGTCGCGGAGCCCACTGACTTCGACATCGTCGTGAAGGAGAAGGGGCTGCTTCATCTTTCGCTACTCGCAAAAGGCACCCCGGCACACGCGAGCATGCCGGAGCTTGGTGACAATGCGATTGTCAGGATGATCAAGATGTTGGGGAGCCTGGAAGACCTTCAGAGGATCCCTCCAAACCCAACGAGCGAGATGACGTTGTCGGTTACGACAATCAAGGGGGGAATGAGGATAAACGTCATCCCCAGCGAGTGCGAGGCAGAGCTGGATATCAGATATCCATCACCGATGGACACGAACGCGGTGCTGAAAGAGATCAAGGGCAAGCTCGGAAGAAGCAGATACGATCTCAGAATCCTCCACGAGCTTGACCCCGTCGAGACAGACCCGGAATCCAAAGCCGTAACAACTCTCCGCGACATCATTGGCGCCGAAGCCAGAGTCATCTCGGTGCCGTACGCGACCGAGATGGTCATGTTCAAAGAAGGCAACAGGTCGCTCATGGTGTGCGGTCCCGGCGATCCTAGGATATGTCATTCAATCGACGAGCGAATAGAGCTCGCGCAAATTGCCAAGGCAGTCGACATCTATACTGAATATTGTTCGAGGATGACTGGGAGTTAGTGCGAATCATGTCCTTCTGGAAAAGAAAGCGTGCAAAGGACGCCGATGTCCCTGAACACCTGGATCAAGCTCGGCCAGTGCAGTCTGACAACGAGATCGAAAAGGAGAAATTCTCTTTCGATAGAGAAATTGAGAAAGTGATGGAGTTGATGGCAGACAGCCCGACGACTGATGCCAGAAAGTTGGAGGCCATGAGACAACAAATCGATTCGATGAAGAGGATCGAGGATAGACTCCGAGAGTTGAGAAGAAGACCGGAGAACCGATGAAGGAACTGCAGCAGGCTACGGGTACACTCGCGCCACAGTTCTCGGGTATGGAATAGCATCCCTTATGTGCTCGAGCTTGCAGACCCATGTGACAATCCGCTCCATGCCCAGCCCGAATCCCGAATGAGGAACCGACCCGTACTTCCTGAGATCCAGATACCACTTGTAGTTGTCGAGGCCCTCTCCCTTCTCCCGCAGGCGCTCCAGCATGAGCTCGTTGTCCGTCTCTCTCTCGCTGCCTCCAATGATCTCTCCGAACCCTTCTGGCGCCAGCAGGTCGCTGTTCTTGTACGTGCGCGGGTCCTCGGGACTCTCCTTCATGTAGAAGGGCTTCAGCTCCTTGGGGTAGTTGACAACGAAAACCGGCATCGTCTTGTCCTTGGTCAGCTCGCGCTCCTCGATGGCCCCGAGGTCGCTGCCCCAGGACACATCGAGTCCTTTCTTCTGAAGATACTCCATCGCCTCCTCGTACTTCATGCGCTCGAAAGGGGGTTCGATTCTCTTCAGAGTCCCAGGATCCCTCTTCAGAAGCGTGAGCTCGGGGCTACACTCGGCTACCGCATTCTGAAGCATGGCAGTGACGAGCTCCTCCTGGACCTTCATGTTGCCCTCGTTGTCGACCCATGCGGCCTCCATCTCCAAATGCCAGTACTCCGTGAGGTGCCTCGGCGTCCTGGACTTCTCCGCCCTGAACGAAGGGGTGAGCGAATAGACCCTCTCCAGCGAATAGATGAGCGACTCGAGGTAGAATTGAGCGCTCTGAGAAAGGTAGGCAATCCTGTCGAAGTACTTCAGCTGGAACAGCGTCGTGCTGTCCTCAGGGGCCACTCCAGTGATTATCGGAGGATTGACCTCTATGTATCCGTTGTCGTGGAACCACTCTCTCGCTCCCCTGAGGAGAGAGGCTTTGATTCTTGAAACGGCGTTCTGCTCTCTGGACCTTATCCACAAGTGCCTGAGGTCAAGCAAGAGCTCGGTGCTCTGGTACTCGGTTATCGGGAATGCATCGGAGGCCCCCACGAGCTGGAACTTCGTCGACCGAATTTCATACCCGCCCGGAGCGCGCTTGTCCTCGGCGACATCGCCTTCGACCACGACCGAGGATTCGATGCCCGCCCTCGTCGCGGCCTCGAAATCGAGATCCGAGACATTGCCCTTCTTGACAGTGACCTGCATCACGCCTGTGGAGTCTCTAATCACGGCGAAGACTATCCCGCCGCTGCTCCTGGTCCTCCAAACCCAGCCACGGATCTGGACCTTCTTGCCGACCAAGTCCTTCGAGAGAGCATCCTTGACTGCCAACATCCAGATGCTGGAAGAGGCACAGCCAATATAAGCCCTTCGGAGAAGGCGCAACGGACATATCAGGAGAACGAGGTTATGCTGGCCGTGAGGATACGGAGGGCGGACTCCAACGATATACCTGGCCTAATGCGAATCGAGGCGGAGTGCTTCGGGCCAGAGAAGTTCAGCGAGGAAACTGTTCGCGCATTCGTTGTCAGAGACGACACTTTCGTCCTCGTCGCATTGCGGGAGAACGACATCATCGGTTCAGCGATGTGCCTCGTATCTGAGGTCGACGCAGAGGGTAGGATCGCATCTATAGCTGTCCTGAAGGAGCATAGATGCATCGGAGTCGGTTCGGATCTGCTCGAGGAGTGCGAACACGAGTTCCGGAACAGGAAGCTCACGAAGTACTCACTCGAGGTTGACATCACGAATGAATCTGCAATAGCGATGTACACATCGAGTGGCTACAGGATCACCGGCTTGATTCCCGATTTCTACGGCGCTGGGCGAGACGCCTACTGGATGAAGAAATCCGCTAGTACCGGGAAGACGCGCATCAAAGTGCGGAGCGCTTGAGAGACAGTTCGAGCGGAAGCTTGTTGACAATCCACTTCGTGCCGCCCGTCATGGCATCCCGTTTCGTCAAGCTTGTCGCGTGTGTCTCGTGCATGATATGTGTCTTGTGGGCGGTGATGGCGGTCTCAATATCCGCATGGGCAGTGTACTCGATGTCCACGGGGTCTTCAAACTCGAGCCTCTGATCTTTTCGCATGCGCTGAACGCGTCGAATCACCTCTCTCGAAAGCCCCTCTAGCTTGAGGTTCGGAGTGATCTCGAGAGCGACATAGACATGGATATCGCCCAAGGAAGAGTGCGAAAACCCTGGCTTGTTCTTCTCCGAGACGATGATGTCCTCCTCTTCGAGATCGAAGCCGCCGAGTCTTATCCTGCCCTTCGTTCTGAGGTGTTTCACCAGCTCGTTCTCGTCCACTTTCGAGAGCAGCTTGGACACCTCGGCCGCATTCTCCTTCAACTTCGGTCCCAGCGTCTTGAGGTTCGGGGAAACGGCGAACTGGACCATCTTGTCCCTGCTCTCAAGCACCTGCACCTTCTTGACATTGAGTTCCTCGGCAATCATCTTCTCGAACCGGCGAAGCATCCAGGCTCGGTCGGGATCGGCGGCAATCACAACCTCCGGGAGCGGCTGGCGTAGCTTCATGTCGACCTGTTGCCGCGCAAGACGTCCAGCCTCAACTGCCGTCATCACGAGTTCCATCTGCCTCTCCAGGGTTCCGTTGATCACCTGCTGATCGGGTACTGGGTACTCCTCAAGGTGGACGCTCGACTTGGGCCCGAGCAAGCTCCTGTAGAGCCAGTCGGAGAAGAACGGAGTAATGGGGGCCATGAGCTTCGACAACGTAAGAAGGCATTCGTTCAAGGTGCAATGCGCAGAGTACCTATCCTGAGGATCATTCTCCTCCCAGAAGCGCCTCCGAGAGCGCCTCACATACCAGCCGCTCAGGTCATCAACGAAGGACCTTACGGCACGGACTGACCTGTGGACCTCAAGGGAGTCGAAACCTGACCTGGCCTCTTGGGTGGTGGAGTGAAGTCTCGAGATTATCCACCTGTCGAGGTCGTGGGTTCTGGTGTAGTCGTGTTGTTCCTTGAACCCATAAGCGTTCGCATTAGATGCGAAAAACGCATAGACATTGAGAAGGGTGTTCAAAGTGCCAACCATTGTCTCTCGAACCATCTCCTTCGAGAACTGGACTGGGACCCACACAGGGTTCGTCAGGAAGTACAGCCGCGATGCATCTGCTCCGACGGAAGAGAACACCTCGCCCGTGTAGACGACATGCTCCGCCGATTCTGTCATGCGTTTTCCATCTTCGTTGAGCACGTGTCCGTGCACAAGGACAGACAGGAACGCAGGCTTGTCGAACAACAGCGCTCCCAATGCCAGCTGTGTGTAGAACCAACCTCTGGTCTGGTCCTCTCTCTCAGCGATGAAATCGACCGACCTGTGGGTATCGAACTCCTCGATGTTGTCGAATGGATAGTGATACTGCGCGAAAGGAGCGCACCCCGAATCGTACCAACAGTCGATGACGGCTTCCTCACGATGCATGTCGCTTGCGCATTCGGGACACTTGAGCATCACATGATCGATGTCCGGTCTGTGCGGTTCGATGCTGGAAGCAGACCCTCTCACTGCCAGGCGGTTCAGCTCCTCGTAGCTTCCGACGCACACCTCATGTCCGTTGTCGCAGCGCCAGACAGGGAGAGGGGTGCCCCAGTACCGCGACCTGCTGATAGCCCAGTCCTTGGCGTCCGCAAGGAAGTTGCCGAACCTTCCGTGCTTGAACGCCTCGGGAACCCACTGTATCTCCTCATTGAGTTCTATGATTCGGTTTTTGTGTTCGCCGGTCTTCACGAACCATGAGTCCAAAGCTTTGTAGATCAGCGCGGTACCGCATCGCCAGCAGTGCGGGTAAGAGTGCTTGATCAGACCCCATTTGAAAAGCGACCCTCTGGACTCGAGCAACCGGAGGATCTCTGGTTCTGAGTCCTTAGCCAGCCTTCCAACGAGCTCGGGTACGTCTTCCGTGAATCTGCCCGACGCATCGACCGAATCAAGGATGGATATGCCATGTTCCTGACCAATATCGAAATCTACTGAGCCGTGGGCAGGCGATATGCCCATGACTCCTGTGCCCTCGTCGCGAGAGACGTCCGGTGAGTGCACCACGGTGTATCCGTTTGGGCCAAAGTCGCGGCGTCCGAGCAGAGGGTCGTACTTCTTTCCGACAAGGTCGCTGCCTCTCAGACTGGATATCGGCTGATGTCCAGGGGACATCAGAGGCAACCGATCCTCTGCGAGAATGTACTTCTCTCCAGCGTGTTCGAACATCACGTAGTCCCTGTCCTTGTCAACCGCAACGAGAGCGTTATCTGCCAACACCCATGGTGATGCCGTCCAAACCAGCAGACATGCATCGAATTCATGGACTCGGAACTTCGCGACGACGTACCTGTCCTCCGCATCTCTGAATCCGAGGGCGACCTCGTGTGTGCTGAGGGTCGTGCCGCACCTGGGACAGTAGGGGACGACCTTGTTCTCTTTGACTAGAAGGCCCTTCGAGTGGAGCTGTTTCAGCGACCACCAGACGCTCTCGATGTACTCGTTTGACATCGTGAGATATGCGTTGTCGTAGTCGATCCAGTATCCTATCCGTCGGCTCATCTGCTCCCATTCAGACTTGTAGCGGACGACGCTCTCCCTGCACATCTTGTTGAATCGCCCGATTCCCAGAGCCTCGATGTCCTTCTTAGTGTGCAGACCGAGCGCCTTCTCGATCTCAAGCTCAACGGGCAAGCCGTGGCAATCCCACCCTGCAATGAATGGAACGACCTTGCGGCCGTTCATCACATGGTATCTGAGGAATGCGTCTTTCACCACACGCGTGAGCGCGTGGCCTATGTGCGGGTGGTCGTTGGCGGTTGGGGGGCCTTCGCAGAACACAAGGGGGTTTCCGCCACTCATCCTATCTTTGATCATCTGGAGGATACCCTGATCCTGCCACAGACTGAGCGTCTCCTCCTCCATCTGTGGGAAGGTCTTCCCTTCAGGTTCCCTGTAGTGCTTTTTCATCGCGACAGACTCCTCCAGAGGCTCTATCACAAACTCGGCAATGGGAGAAAGAATCAACTAATTATGATTGTTGCGAGCTGAATGAGCCGAGACGCCGAGTTCATATCGGGGAACTCAAGAACAACCGTGATATTTAATATCATTGGGGGCTCAGCACACCTCGAAAACGCATTCTGTACCGAGCCTTGTTGGCGGCCCGAGCAGCAGTCTCTGGAGGTATGCTGGCCCGACCCGGGGACCGCACACCGAATAAGAAAGTTCTATATACGAGAGGGTGTATAGCGCGGCCGTGCAACCCATGGCCTGGGATGGTGCCTGAGGCCCTTTGAGGTGAACACAAATGGAAGAGCCTTTGTGCAACGTGGAGTTTCTCAAAAGCAACGCTACCTACGTAGCTAGAGTGCAGAGTGACCTTGGCGGACTGAGAGAGTACAGAAGCGTTAGCCTTGAGGAGATACTTGAGCAGGTAATCATAGATCTCCAAGAGGAGTTCGAAGGGGCCAGACTCTAACTCAGCAGAGACTCACGTCGCGCGCAAGTGCTCGTCGCACCCTTGTTCATCCGCGGGCTTTTGACACCACTAGAAGGCACCCAATCAGCGGAATACGACGCCGAACAGGGGGCGTTTACATGGAAGAGAAGGACAAGAAGGAGTACGAGGAGGTCATCTCGTCATACTACGGTGATGACCAGGTCGCGGCCCTTGTGACATTCAAGATAGACACCAAGGGTTCTGACCAGGTGGCGCAGAAGATCGCTAGTTTTCCCCACATCGAGGACGTGTTCCTGGTGACTGGGGACACAGACATTATTGCGAAGGCGAGGTTTCCCAACTACGCTGCGCTGAAGAAGTTCATTGTGGACGATGTCGCAGACATCGACGGTGTCAAGGAAACAAGAACTTTCATGGTCGTGACGACCTTCAAGGAGAGAGGGCAGATCCGCCAGGACCAAGACGAAGAGTCGAAGAAGTAGGAGGACTGGAACGATAGTCCTCGAGATGTTTCGCATAGGTGATGACAATGGATATGGAAGTAAGGCTCAAGCAGATAATGGAGGTTCTGGACCAGCTAGCCGATGACACCTCGGTCCCGAGGAACATCAGGCGAGGGGCTACCGACGCCAAGGAGAGGCTGATGAGGAAAGCAGAGGCCCTTGACGTCCGGAGTGCGAGCGCGATCATGATCCTCGACGAGCTGGCGAATGACCCCAACATTCCGTTGCACGGCCGCACACTCATTTGGAACATCATCAGCCAGCTGGAGACTGTGAAGTGATTGGTCGGCCGGGCCAATCACCATTAATATCATTGTTCTCATTCATCGGACGAGCGGCTGTAGTCTAGCGGTTAGGACTGAAGCTTCCCAAGCTTCAAACTCGGGTTCAAATCCCGGCAGCCGCACCTACTTCAGTGACCTCCGCGTGTTCCTCTTCACCAATCGATGTGTCCTTCTATGGCTCCAAATCAAAACGGGATTGATGGCCCCATGAATCCTGCGGAAATCGGCAGAAGGTCTGGCGGCGGAGCGAAAGGACGATTCTGAGCGAGGATTCTCCTGCTACACTAGTACCGATCTGGAGTGACCGTTAGATATCTGCTGTGGATGCGTAGCGGTTGCATCGTCCGTCATCGGAGTGCAGTCAGGTATTCTCGAAGACCGGCTTGATTCGATCCATCGCCCAATCGATCTCATCTTCTGTTATTACGAGCGGAGGAGCGAACCGTATCGTCTTCTCGTGGGTATCCTTTGCAAGCACGCCTTTTTCCATGAGCTTCTCACATATTGGTCTCACGGTCTCTCCAGGTTTCAGGCGGAACTCAACGCCGATGAGCAGACCTTTCGACCTGATATCTTTAATCCTGTCGGACTTGATCTCCCGAAGTCGCTTCACGAAGTACTCGCCCATCCTAGAAGACCGATCCGCCAGCTTCTCGTCGATTAGCACGTTCAGCGATTCCTCGCCAATCGCACACGCGAGCGGGTTGCCTCCGAACGTGCTTCCGTGACTTCCGGGCGTGAACACGCCCATTATCTCCCTGCTAGCTAGCGCGGCGGAGACAGGGTACAGCCCACCTCCAAGTGCCTTTCCCACCATGAGCACATCAGGTTTGACGCCTTCGTACTGGAAACAGAACATCTTCCCGGTTCTGCAGAATCCGGTCTGTATCTCGTCGAGCATGAGCAGGATGTGCTTCTCGCTGCAGATCCTTCTGAGCTCCTTGAGGAAGCCAGGCGACGGGATGTTGATCCCTGCCTCGCCCTGGATGGGTTCAACGAGTATCCCTATCGTGTTCTTGTTGATCGCCTTCTTGAACGCCTCGATGTCGTTGTACGGGATCGTCACGAACCCTGGAGTGAAAGGACCGAACCCCTTCTTCGAATCGGGATCACTGGAGAAACTAATGATTGTGGTTGTCCGTCCATGGAAGTTGTTCTCACAGACGATTATCTCCCCTTTGCCTTCCGGGATGCCCATCTTCTGATGGGCATATCTCCTGGCCATCTTGATGGATGTCTCGACGGCCTCAGCACCAGTGTTCATCGGCAGCGCCATGTCCATGCCGCTGATCTGGCAGAGCTTCCTCAAGAACGGACCCATTCTATCGTTGGAGAACGCCCTTGAGGTGAGCGTGACCTTCTTCATCTGATCGACGGCCGCCTTCACGATGCGATCGTTCAAATGACCCTGGTTCACGGCTGAGTACGAGCTGAGCATGTCCATGTACTTCTTGCCCTCGACATCCCAAACCCAGACTCCCTTTGCCTTGGAGATCACAACAGGCAGTGGATGATAATTGTGCGCGCCGTATTCCTTCTCCAGTCCGACGTAATCTTTCGCCTTCATGATGGGTCACCCCCGACAATCCTTCTACGAGCGTCGATATCGGCTGGGAAAGAGAATCACCTATTAAAACAGTTATCTGGGCCGCTCCAGAATGAGTGAGCACACTCTCTTCGTGTCGACCATCAAACCACTAAGAAGACTGTTGGAGACGCCTAGAGATGGGCATCCTTTGGCATGGCCCTCGCGATTCCGTAGACCGGCTTCGGAATATCGGCCAGGGGCTCTTCGGCATCCGGCGGAGGCCTTGGCAAGGCGTATACGGTTCTTGGGGAGTCAGAGCCTTCCACGTAGAGTTGCCCGTGGGCCCATGTCATTAGAAGAAGCGTAAAGAGACAGTAAGACAGGGCGATCACGATGGAGAACACCCACTGGAAACTCCATGTGAACACAATGAGCAGAACGGAGAATGTCGCACCAAGAACGATTCCAGAGACCAAATCGACAACTGGACCCCTGTCGTTCCTGCCCACACCGATGTTGCTGTAGTTGATGTGTCTGGCAATCTCCCTTACCTCGCCACGAATCACCAGGAAGATGGCCGCTACCATACCAGTGCCCACTGCGAATAGGATCACGCTGATTGGATAGGAGAAGAGGAGTATCATCGCACATATGGCCACGAAAGCGGCGAGGAGAAATCCTGTTGTCTTCGCTCCCTTCACGATGCGAATGCCTGCAGGCATCACTGCCTTACCCAAAGTCCTGGAGATGACCGATCCAGAGAATCTGATGGGGCGAGGAATGATCCTGCCCACGACACCAGCGAGATACGCAGAGTGCTTGACAAGCGTTGGCGTAACCGCACTCATCGCGAAGCAGAACATCCCGGCAAACGGGTTGAGTTGCGCGCCCATTGTGGATCCTTTGACCTGACTACCGACGCTGGCGTACAATATCGACTCGACTCCTCGGCCGCACATGCTCGTACCGATCGTGGCAGAGGCTCTTGGCGCGAATCCTAGGAAGAAAGATACGGAAGACATGACGAAGGCCTCATACAGGATCACGATCGGGATGGCGAGCAAGACCATCCAAATCACCTTTCCGAACAGCGCAGGGTCGATCATCATCCCGAAGGCGGTGAAGAATATGGCCACGAACGCATCCTTGAACGAATCGAGTTTCACTTGAATTCTGGACGTGACTTCGCTCTCCGCGAGGATCATGCCCACGAAGAACGCCCCGATTATTGGGGGAACGCGCATCAGCGATGCCAGCCCAGAGGTGAGAAAGACTATCCCCAGCACAAACAGAATGAAAAGCTCATCGTTGTCTATCTTGGAGAAGAGGGCTACCACTCTCGGAACCGCCCACATCGCTATCCAGATGAAGAACGCATAGAAGGCAACGATGCCCAGAATCAGTTGTCCGAAGCCAACAGGGTTTGCATCTGGCTGGACAATCATTCCACTGGCCACCGAAAGGATGATCATGGCTATGAACGTCTCGACGACAACGAGTCCGATGAGGAACTCAACCTCCGGGCTCGAAATCCGCTTGAGATCAAAGAGGACCTTCATCGCGATGCTCGTGCTGCTCATCGAAATGACGCCTGCGAGGAACAGCGAATCGATCAGTGGCCAACCCCAGTAAGATGCGAGCATGAAGCCCACGAAGAGGCCCACGCTTGTGTCGACCACCGCAAGAATGACGGCGGGAGTCCTTACTCTCTTCAGTTTGGAGAACGAGAACTCGAGCCCTACGAAGAACATCAGCATTACCAGGCCTATGCTCGAAAGGAGCTGGATGAGGCTCATGTCCCGGATCAAACCATTGTACTCATGACCGAGGAGCGTCACACTGATGTTTGGGCCGATGACCACGCCGATCACGATGTATCCAATCATCACGGATTGGCTGGTCTTTCTGGCCAGTGACGCAGCGATGAACGCGAGAAGCATTATTGCTCCGAGCTGGAACATCAGCTCGGACTCCGTGATCATCTTGGTTCATCGTCCCGGAGGTGAGAGAGTGCTCTCTCTGCAACAGGGAAAATTCGCCTGCATCCCATCCTGGTCATAGATGAGCATGGTCCGTACTTATAATTTGTCGAAGCCAGACGTTCGCGCTGCTAGTAGCTATGCTACTAGACCGAGTCTCCGACACCAACGAAAATCAGGAGAATGATATATACTATGTAGAGCGAACCAGATGCAAGCATGACCTTGTAGCTTATACCGTTCTTCTGTCTTATTGAGATGAACATCCACGCGGATGCCAACATTGCGATAATGATGCTCGCGATATTGACGGCCTCGAGGCTCCACGCCGTGAAGAGGAGCCCAACGCTGACAGGAAAGCTGCTCTGGAAAACCATCGCGCCCGTTATGTTCCCGAAGCCCAGAGTATCCTTGCCGCGCAAGTACCAGATGACACTGTTGAATTTCTCGGGCAGCTCCGTGGCTATAGGAACTAATAGGAATGCAAGGATCATGGGAGCCACTCCGAGCTCCGTCGACACTGTCTCCACGGAATCGACGAAGAACTTCGCACCAATGATTATCCCGATTAATGCGGCGATCACCTGGAAGAATATCATGACCATGCCGAGTCTCCCGCTCTCGCATTCCAGCTTCGTCAATCGGCTCATATAGAGCGCAGGACAAGTGTGATCAGTCTCCTCCCTCTCGTCCCTGAGAGTCTTTCGAAGGTAGACGACGTATGTACCCATCAGAATCACGGCTATGGCGTAGTTGAGGTACTTTGTGTCGAACGTGGCCCATAGTCCGATCAACCCCGCTATAAGGGCGAGCGAGTACATCACCATGAAGTACTTCATGTCCCTCTCGGCGTGGTCCCGCCTGACCACCAAGCTTGAGGGCATCTTATGTTTCTTGAATCGCCACCAGACGGTGACTCCTCCGATGAACATTGCGAGGGTCCCGAGCATGAACGGAGCCCCCAATATGGCTCCCTCACCGATCTCTTCCCCTCCTCCTGTGCTTCCAAGGAAGATGGCGATGAGAGGTACTATCGTCTCAGGCATGGCCGTGCCCACCGCGGCGAGGATGCTCCCTGTCGCCGTCTCCGCAAGACCGAGCCGCAACCCCGTCCATTCGATGCCGTTCGTGAATATCTCGCAGCTCAGGAGAATCATCATTAAGGATAGGATGAGAACAACAACGACCGCAATTTCAATCAAGGGCCGTGCACCGGCACGGATTATTGATACATCGTACTTAAATGATTCTGAAGGGTATCCAGGCGGAGGCTCTCACAGAGTCTCGGAATCAGAAGGGAACGAAGTATTAAGTATACACAATAGTTGACTTCGGCGAAAATGTCTGGAATCTTCAAGGGCCGCGGATTCAAGACGCCCTGGCATCTGCGGGTTCTGTACCTATCCACTTTTCTGCTCCGCACAGCGTTCGGCGCACTCCTGCTCCTTCTGTCGGAGTATGTCAGAGGGGGAGAGAACGACCTCCTGTCCATCGCTATCATCGCCGTCCCTTATCCGCTTGCGGAGATGGCTACTGCGAACTACTTCGGCATCCTAAGCGACAGGGTGGGAAGAAAACCAATCATTGTCGCAGGAACGACTCTGGCCGCGATAGTCGTGGCCCTGTACACACTGTCGGACAACGTCTGGTACCTCACTTTCATGCACGGGATCCATGGGATCGGTGCGGCGGCGACGGTGGCACCGGCGATTGCCATGATTGCGGACTGCGCAGCGTGTTCTGACCGCGGCAGGCAGATGGGATGGTTCGACTACTCGACCTTCTTGGGGTACATAGTCGGAGCGGTCGTCGGTGGATTCATGGTGGACGTCACAGGAGCGAGCCTGGGATTCGTGGTCGTTTCTGTCCTTCTCGCAATGTCGGCCATCATGCTCTTCATCTGGGTGAAAGGAGAGAAAGTTAGAATTGTTGAGAAGCACTTGTCGGGATTCGCGGAGCTCAGGCGGGTTTTCAAAGTCAGAGAGATAAGACTGATGTTCCCGATATGGCTCATAATTGCGACCTTGCTCGGAATAGCTTTGACGTTCCTACCCGTGATCCTGCTGAACGAGGAAGTCGAAGGGGCGACCATTGGGATAATGTTCGGGGCGGCCGGCGTGGCTCTCGGTCTGCTCCAACCCTTCTGGGGGAAGGTCTCGGACGTAATTGGCAGGATACCCGTCATGGCTTACGGGGTCTTCAGCATACTCGGAATCGTCCTAATGCTGCTCCTGTTCCCTGATGCGGCGTTCTACCAGGATTCAGAAGGTCTTCATTTCAGGCTCATGGGCATGATCCCGCTAGGCATCTTCGGTCTGGGAGCCGGAGCGTTCGTTCCCGCCGCTCTAGCGCTCATGGCTGACACTTCTGACGAGAAGTACTATGGGGCAACGATGGGGCTGTACTCGTTCGCCCTCGGCTTCGGGGCATTCATTGCAGAGGGCCTCGGCCTTGTGATAGTGCTAGTGACCGGAAGCGAGGACGCACCTGGGTGGCTGCTCTACTTCGCAGCCGCCCTCGTTGGCCTTGCAGTGCTGATGATGATTCTGTTCTTCATGACGACCATGGTGAGGAACCGCCAGAACAAAAAGCGGTCGGAAATCCGATGATAGAGATAGATGGTTCGCATGGTGAAGGTGGGGGACAGATACTTCGCACGTCCATCTCTCTGTCGGCAGTGATAAACGAGCCAGTCAGGATCACGAACATCCGGGCGGGCAGACCAAATCCCGGCCTGGCACCATCTCATGTCACAAGCATAGAAGCCGTTGCGGAAGTGGCGGATGCGGAAGTCGACAATCTCTTCCCTGGCTCCAAGGAGATCGTATTCAAGCCTGGGCAGCTGCTCGGGGGAGAATTTGAGTTCGACGTCGGCACCGCGGGAAGCATCTCGCTCGTGCTGCAGAGCTGCCTCTTGCCAGCCCTCATGTCGAATGGACGGACGAGAATCGTCGTCAAAGGAGGGACCGACGTCCGATGGTCCCCACCAATCGACTACATGAGGCTCGTGCACCTGCAGATCTTGAAGAAGTTCGGTGCCGCATGCGAGATCGAAATCAAATCGCGTGGATTCTATCCCGAAGGCGGTGGGGAGGTCAGCCTCGAGGCCTCTCCAATCGGCCATCTGCAAGGGGTCAATCTCGATAACAGGGGAAAGGTGTTGGCAGTCGAAGGCATAGCATACGCGCAGAACCTGCCGGACCATGTCGTCACACGCATGAAACACTCCGCAATCAAACGACTGCTCGACTTCAAGGAGGTTTCAGTCGACTCTGATTTGCGCGGCGGCAGGAGCACTGGTGCTGGCATCGTACTGGCAGCGTATTGTGAGAACGCGGTGCTGGGGGAGTCTGTTCTCGGAGCAAGGGGTGTGAAGTCAGAGACTCTCGGCGAAGGATGCGCAGAGAACCTGCTCGAGACGCTCGAGTCCAACGCGACAGTGGACGAGCACATGTTAGACCAGATCCTTCCATACATGGCCGTCGCCGATGGAACGTCCACGATAATGACAGAGGAGGTCACAGGACATGCTGACACCAACCTCTGGGTGATTGAGAGAATCCTCGGTGATCTGTTCACCGTGGAGAAGAAAGGCAAGCTGGTTCAAGTGACGAAAGACTAGCCATACATACTGGGCCGTGGGGCTCCCTTATCGTCCTTCTTCACAACTGTCTGTTTCTGAATATCTTTGATGTGCTCCTCGATCCTCTGAGCTTCCTCGAAGAGCGGCTTCGCATCGAAATCTATTCCGAGCAGAATGTCGTCTATCGCCTCGAGGACAAGCGCCGCGGCTTTGGCGTCTGGGAAATCCGGGTGGGCCTCCGCGAGCAGGGTCACCACATCGAAGTCTCGCTTTCTCCCCTCGTTGAGAAGCACTCCAGCTACTCCGGAGATGACGCCTTCCTCGAAGGATTGAATCCCGTGCTCCTTGAGAAGCTCACGAGACCTAGCCGTGCTAGCAATCCCGAAAACAGTGTCCGTGATCTCGGCGCTATCCCTCAGCTCGGGATCCACGATGAGGCCCTCCGGTGAGACTATCATCCTGCATTTCTGCTGAATCGCCCAATCGACCAAGTTGTAAGCGATCGGCCTGATCAGATTCGGAGGAGCCTGGAACTCAGAGATGAACGCCACAATCTGGTCACCGTTCTTCTCCTTGTGGCCTGCATAGATTCGGACGGGGCTCAACGGTTTCGCGTCCCTGATCAGCGACACAGTTGGGAAATGAACTGAGTCCATGATTCCTATGTGTTCCATTTCGAGAACTTTGATTAGATAGTTGGCGGCAATCGAACTGACGAGACCCACACTGGGGAATCCATCAATGATCGTTGCCCCCCTCAGGTCGATTCGCTTGAATTCGTAGATTCTGACGTCGTTCCTATCCATCGTTGCCCAAATGAGATAGTTCATTTATAAGACTTGGGAGATGGCCGCTCTGCGGATTCCCGTTGGGATTATCAGATCTGCAACTGACCTCAATGATTTCCAGATACTGACTACAAATCCGAAAGGTTCATACCCGTGCCAACCATGCCAATGCTCGTTGACGTTGAAAGTCGTGATTAACTGCGCGATGTCCGCAGATGGGAAGATTGCGCTTCGGACGAGGAAGCAGACGAACATATCAAACGAACAGGACAAGAAGAGGGTCCACCGGCTCAGGAACGCCTCTGACGCGATCTTGGTCGGAATAGAGACCGTCCTGACAGACGATCCTAAGTTGACCGTCAATGGGAAATACGTCAAGAAACCTAGGAAACCGATGAGGATAGTGCTCGACTCGCAGGGAAGGACTCCGAAGAATGCCATGGTATTGAACGGAGCAGCGAAGACAATCATAGTCACCAGCATGAAATGCAGAAAGACATTCCCAAACGCTGAAACAATAAGGTGTGGGAAGAACGACATCGATCTCAAGAGATTCGTTTCCATGCTCGAGCGGATGGGAGTGAGATCACTCCTGGTCGAGGGAGGATCGCGGGTCATCTGGTCGTTCTTGAAATCCAGGATAGCCGATGAGGTCAGCATATTCGTGGGAAGCGTGGTCATAGGTGGCGAAAAATCGCCCACGCCTGCAGGGGGACCTGGAGCTCCGGACGAAGACAGCATGGTTGAGCTCAGGTTGAAGGACGCGAGAGTATTGGGCGATGGCGTGCTGCTCAAGTATGAGGTGGTCAAGTGAGCGAGGACACCATCCCTCCCAGATTCATCGCTGATCACATGCTTGGCTCACTTGCCAGATGGCTCAGAATCATGGGCTATGACACTATCTATGACAAAACGATGGATGATCCGGCCATCTCGAAGATGGCCAGAGCCGAAAACAGATTCGTGCTCACCAGGGACAAAGAACTCGCGAAAGAGCCTGGAGCGCTCCTCCTGGTCGATGATGATCTCGACATGCAATTGAAGGCCACGGGCGAGAAATTCGGGCTCAAGTTCAGTGAGGCGCTCATCAGGTGCTCATCTTGCAACGGCGAGCTACTGGATCTGCCCAAGGACGACGCCAAGGGCCATATCCCGGAGGGCGCCTTCGCCAACAATGAGAGGTTCTGGAAATGCTCGAAGTGCGGCAAGATATTCTGGAAAGGCTCTCACTGGCTTGGCATCATGGAACGACTGAGGAAGCTCAACCTAGCCTAGTCTCCGCGGCCTGTTTTCCACTGTGCAGATGTTCGCTGATTATCTTGCCGCTGGAGGAGTTGACTATCAATGCTCCCCCCTTGCCCTCGATGCACCATATGGGAAGATAGACCAGCCCCTTGAACTCGATCACCATCGGATCCTTCAGGGGTTTTCGACGCTCGATTATCTCCGAATGGCCGAAATCCTTCACAGTCTCTGCGTGTGACTTATACTCCTTCCCGATGAAGTCGTGTGCGATCGTCATGGCCTTTCCCTGATCGATCTTGGGCTCGCGCTTGGAACTTATCACATCGATGGAATCCACAAGCTCGAAACCCCAGCGCCAGGTCTCTACGTGGCTCGTGAGGGCGTTCACTGCAGCTATCCCGGCTCTTTGCTTTCCATCTTCTAAGTTGAGCACATAGTGGAACAGGAAATGCGGAACGAGCTCTAGCTCGAACTTGTAACCCTGCACCTCATGTCTGGCAAGATGCTTGACCTCCTCCAGCCCGAAGTTCGGCTTGACGATCCGCTCAGTCCTCTCATGAGCGCTCTCGACAATCACAGGGATAGCCTGCTCGGGAGGTTCCAGGAGTCTCTCAGGCAGGTCGTCTGAGATGACTTCGTCGATGAGGCTCTTCCCGGCTCCTCTCGAGACGGTCTGCAGCTTCATGCTGCCGATCTCGTGCTCGATCTCCTCTCTTCCCCAGTAGTGCACGCCGCGGTTCTGCAACAAGCTCTGGACGCTTTCGTCCACCTTTCCCAATGAGGCAACGACCTTCCTTCCTGAGAAGCCGGACATGTTTCTGACGAAATCCTCCACATCCTCCAATAGCATGTCGCTCGCTGCCATGATCACGATGGATATGTCCTCCCGCCGTCCGTAGAGGTAGCCCTCCTTCTCCTCAATGGAGAAATCCCTCGACTTGAGGATCTCAACCATGTAGTCCCTCAAGGTAGACACTGGGCCCCCCATCCCGCATTGTTGGGACCGGATAAAAGGTTTCTGAGCTGGCGAGGACTGGCCAGGAAAAGTTGATAGCCTAAATGGATTCTTATCACTACAGTAGCCTGGTGACGCGCCATGGTACCCCGACACTGGATCCCAATCGCCCTGTTCATCGGTGGGTTCTGCACCATTTTCGCATCGGTCGCCACTGGCGAGGCGGATGTTACGTTTCTGCTGATCATACCGGTCTTCACGGGGTCCAGTTTGCTTTTCCTTTTGGGGACCGGCCTGATCCTGCTTAGCTTCGTGGTCGGATTCGTCATTCTCGCAGCCGGACTGGCGGAGGTCGAACAGGCCACTGGCGCTGGATCAGCGGTCGCGCCAGCAGTAGTAAAGGAGAAGAGGACGAGCTTCGGAGGCGTCGTTCTCATCGGTCCAATACCGATAGCTTTCGGCTCGGACAGAAGGATGGCCATGATAATGCTGGTCGTTGGAGTGGTGGTTGCCATTCTACTGCTTGGGCTCGCCCTTACCCTCTTCTAGGCACGCGCTCGCCGCTAGCTCAAGTGTCGTGCCTCTCTCATGGACCATCTCTCGTAGTTCATCCACTATCTGGACGTAGACTCTGAAGTCCAGGTCGTGCCGTCTCACCGCTCGTCCGATTGACCTCTCCAGCTCTTCCTTTCGCTGGCGCGTCCGGACTGCCTCTCTCAGAATCTCCAGCAGCTGTTGATCCAGAATCAGCCCTTCTTGTGGGCCTGACATATGTCGATGAAGGCCTGGAACATCTCGTATCCGTTGTCCGTGTGCTCGACCTCGGGGTGGAACTGCAAACCGTACAGGGGTTTGGAGGTGTGCTTCATAGCCTGTATCTGGCAGTTGTCCGAATGAGCGAGCTTGATGAATCCGGAAGGGACCTCAGTCACCTCGTCATTGTGAGACTCCCAGGCGACAAACTCCGTCGGGAGACCCTTGAATATCTCGTTCTCATCATCAACGGTGACCATCATCTTCCCGAACTCGGGCACCTTTGACGGTCCAGCTTTCCCTCCGAGGTGAGTCGCCATGAATTGGTGACCAGCGCATATCCCGAGGATAGGCACCCCAGCTTTGTCGATGTATTCCCCACACAATCCCATCTTCTGACTGTCGAGGCCAACCCGGGGAGCGCCACCAGATAGCACCAAGCCATCGGCCTTGATCTTGTCCAAGGGCGTCGTATTGGGTATGATTTCGCACTCCACATTCAGGTCCCTAAGAACCCTCCATTCTCTGTGCGTCCACTGACCACCATTGTCAACGACCAAGATGCGCATGGCAGAAGGGAAGGTTCGGGGGATATAAATCATCTACTGATTCCCTCGACCGCGAGTCTGATATTCGTTCGAATCGCAGACAGCCAGATGCATCAATGGAGGCGAACGGAATGTTTAAGAAGAGCAGTCGTTTGGCCGTCAGTGTTGAACCTTATTCCCGAGGAGGGGTGTGATTGGCCGAAATCGTGATCCGAGGCTACCGCGACGAGGACAGAGACGCGTGCAGAAGGCTCTGGACGGGACTCACTCAATGGCACAGAGACATCTACGACGACCCAGGGAATGGCGGATTGGAGCCAGGACTTCATTTCGACGAACACTTCAAGAAGGCGGGCGTTGACCATGTCTTGGTCGCGGTAGACGGAAACACGGTAGTAGGTTTGGTCGGCTACCTCGCAGATAATGAGGAAATAGAGATAGAGCCCTTGGTCGTCAGTGCATCCCACAGGGGAAGGGGAATCGGCTCGTCGATGCTGAATTCCGTGATCCAGCGTGCGAAGAACACGAACATCAAATACATATCAGTCAGGCCTGTTGTGAGGAACAAGAGGGCCCTCGAGTTCTTTAGGAGCAGAGGATTCGACAAGGTGGGGAGGGTAGAGCTTTTCATCGATTGTGAAGGCAGCGAATGGAAGAAGGACTTGAGGCTGTTCGAACTCGATTTCGGCTATTGAGACCGTCATTCCCACTCGATGGTCGCAGGCGGCTTGTTCGTCACGTCATAGACCACCCGGTTGACCTTGTCCTTCATCTTGTTGGTGATCTTGCTGGAAATTGTCTCCATGATCTCATGCGGAATCTTCGAGTAGACCGCGGTCATCGCGTCGACGGAATCCACTGCCCTAACCGCAATGGTATACCCATATGCCCGGATATCGCCCTGAACGCCCACGCTCTTGACTGGCAACAGCACGGCGAAGTACTGCCATGGGAGCTTCATCTTCCCGGACGCAGATGCTTTCTCAATCTCCTCCTCCACGATAGCACAGGCCTCCCTCACGATTGCGACCGATTCCTTCGTCGCCTCTCCCATGATCCTTATTGCCAGTGCGGGCCCTGGAAAGGGCTGTTTCTCCGCGACCTCGATCTTGAGCGCTCTGCCGACTTTCCTGACCTCGTCCTTGTAGAGATCCCTCAGGGGCTCCACGAGCTTCAGATTCATGTCCTTGGGAAGACCGCCGACGTTGTGATGCGACTTGATTGTGTCCCGGAGTCCTCCTCCGCTCTCGATCCAGTCAGGGGCGATCGTTCCCTGGACGAGGTACTTGGCGCCGAATTTCTTGGCTTCACGCTCGAATATCCTTATGAATTTCTCTCCGATGATCTTCCTCTTTGTCTCGGGCTCGATGACTCCCGTGAGCGCGGCGAAATACTCGTCGCTGGCATCAACCACCTTGTGGTTCACTCCGAGCCGCCGGAGCATCTTGTCCACAGACTCCGTCTCTCCTTTCCGCATGAATCCCGTGTCGACGTAGATCGCCAGCAATCTCTCACCAAGAGCTTTGCCGACCAGAGCAGCACAGACCGTGCTGTCGACTCCCCCGGATGCCGCGATTATAGCCTTGCCGTCCACGTCTTCTCTGATCTTCTTGATCTGTTCATCGACGAACTTGTCTGCATTGAACATCTAGACCTCAACTTCCTTGGAATCCTGAGCCACGACATCCTTGAGCTTCTTTCTGTGCCGGACAAGGGCTTTCCTTACCTTCTCGTCCTTCAGCGCGATTATTTCGGCGGCCAACAACGCCGCATTATCCCCTCTGTCCAGTCCGACCGCAGCCACGGGAACGCCCGGTGGCATCTGCACGACCGATAGAATGGCATCCAGGTTCAGCGCTCCACTGACGGGGACGCCGATGACGGGTTTCATGGTCCTTGCGGCTATGACTCCCGGCAAAGCCGCAGATAGACCCGCGATCGCGATGAAGACGTCGGCATCCGCCTCGGAGACGAGTTTGTCCACGAGCTCCGGGGTCCTGTGGGCGCTGGCGACGGTCAGCTTGTACCTGACGCCGAGTTCCTTGAGCACGGCAACAGCCTTCTCAGCCACCTTCAAATCGCTCTTGCTGCCTAGCACTATCTGGACGCTCATCGGAAAAGGTAGAAGGATAGTTTGTAAAAAAGGTTTGCTTGCTTACAAATCGCCTACGATTTCATGATCGCGAGCAAGAACACGCCGATAGCGGCGAGCGCTCCAATCACGCCGGCTATGATGTACTCGAAGGCGTTGACGAGCACTTCGGACAGATCGACGTCGATGACGTCCATCATCCCGGTCATAACGACCCATAGTATGCCGACGATGAGCCCGATGACGAGCAATGCCACTCCTATCATCCTGCTCTTCCCGCTTCCAAAATATGCCGTAAACACTCCCGCAATCAACATGAACAGTGCGAACACTAGTATGAGCACCGTCAGGAATTCCCACAGATCCATCAGTATCACCACACATCAAGAGGCCTAGAACTTGATTCCAGTCAGGGTCTTCGTGTCGATCACGCCAGGAATCGATCGTACCTTGTCAACGACAACCTGTCCAAGCAGGTTGAAGTCCTCTGCCTCAATCTTCGCAATCAAGTCATACTCCCCGAACAACGGGTGAAGTTCGACTACCTCCTTCACTTTGAGGAGTTCGTTGTATACCTCGTGTTCCTTTGCTGGCGCGGTGCTTATGAGTATGAATCCCACGGCCATCTGGTCCTCACCGTTTCGGTATAAAGGGGTGTTCTTTCATAAAGCTTTCGGAGAGGGCAGCCGCTTTCCAGAATGCTGGCAGGATATCCCCAGCTCGACCAAACAGAGAGAGGTCTGCATACGATGATACGCCCGTTGGCTCCGCGTTCACTTCGATTACCATTCCTCCCGAGTTTTTTGTGATGATTGGAAGGGCGGCCGCGGGGTAGACCACCGCAGATGTGCCAACGACGAACATCAACTCGCTCGCCCCGGCGACCCTTGATGCCTCGTCCGTAACATCGCTGGATAGTGGTTCGCCGAACCAAACGACGTCCGGCCTCAGAACGCTCCCGCAATGGCACAGCGGAGGAATCTCGGCGACGGGATCGCTGATCTCGAAGACCGTGTTGTCGCGTGTGCAGCGCATGCGCCAGATGCTGCCATGAAGCTCCACAATCCTCTTGTTCCCCGCTCTTCGATGCATGCCGTCGATGTTCTGGGTCAGCACTGAGAAGTCGCGGACCGTCCTCTCCATTTCCGAGATAGCGATGTGAGCCGGGTTCGGCTGAGCCTTCTTCATCTCGACCTGGCGAAGCTGATACCACTCCCAGACGAGCCTCGGGTCTTCCTTGAAACACTCCGGAGTCGCGAGCTTCCTGAAATCGTATTTCTCCCAGATGCCGCCTGCACCCCTGAAGGTCGGTATGCCACTTTCCGCAGAGACTCCGGCCCCTGTGAGGACCGACATGGAGTTGACTCGTCGGATACGCTTCACGAGTTCATCGGATACAACGTACTCGCGGTCGGCTGCGCGCAATAGCATAGTCAGACGCACTTCCTACGCGAAGCCCTTCTCTGCACCATGTCCCATGTTGGTAGGACGCTCTGGGCGCCGACACTCTCTACGATGAAGGATGCGGTCGCCGCACCTATCCAGGCGCACTCCTCGATTGGCAGTGATTTGCTGAGACCTGCATAGAATCCGGCTCTGAAACCATCGCCAGCTCCCGTGGTGTCGACAACCTTGTCAGGCTGAATCATTCCAACCAGGATCTCGTCGTCCTCAGTCATGATCCTGCTGCCTTCGCTGCCTCGCGTGTTCACGATCATCTTCACATAGGACAGTAGCTCAGGATCCTCAGCGATGTTCAGGTAAGCCTTCGCTCTCTCCAGCTCAGACGAATTCGCGAAGAGAATATCGCTCTGCTCGAGAACCGCCTTGAAGGTCTCTGGAGTGTAGACGTAAGAGAGCTCTTGCGCTGGGTCAAAGGCGACTGTCTTCTTCCTTCGTTTTGCCAACTTCGCGACCTTGAGCGCATATGAGGGACGACCAGTTCCGATGTGGACGAACTTTGATGATAGAGCCGTGTGCGTCCTTATCGGCAGCCTTTCCTGCTCAAGGACCGCCCCTTGGTCCACGAATCCTAGCTGGTTGTGGTTCTTGTCAGAGATCATGATGATGAAAGAGGTCCGCTTGCCTCGGACCTTAACCACATCTGTCGTATCGACACCGCTCGCCTTGAACGCGGCCATGAACTCCTTGGGGAAGTCATCCCCAACATGGCTCGCGAGAGCGGTCCTCACGCCCAAGGTGGAGGCAATTCTGGCGATGTTAGCTCCGGTCCCGCCGAAATGCTCCTTCCTGTCCTTCATCTCGACGCAAGTGTTCGGTTCAGGGAAGCTGTCCGAATTGTATATGATGTCGAGGGCCGTGTGCCCGTAGACTCCCAAGAAATTGCTACTCCGCAAAGCCCCCAAGCTCCTATCCACCGTATCGGTCGGTGCGCACTTGAAAATTGGGATTCCGAATCTAGGATTTCCTCCGCGACGAGAGTACTTAAACGTCCCAGACTGCCAGACACTGGCGCGACTGGTCCAATGGCGACTGCCGATCCGAAGTACCTCGGTCTAGGCTAGGTCCCCTCTCTCCAGCTCCTTACATAGCTCTGCTGAGTCTTCGAGAGCTTGTCTATTCTGACGCCCATCGATTCTAGCTTCAACTTAGCGACCAGCTCATCTATATGGTCCGGAACGTCGTAGACGTCTGGCTCGAGTGTCTGCGCACTGAAGTCGAGATACTCAAGGCAAAGGGCCTGGATCGCGAAGCTCATGTCCATTATTTCCACAGGATGGCCCTGACCTGCGGCGAGATTCACCAGCCTCCCGTCTGCCAACAGGTACACCCTCCTGCCGTTCTTCAAGAGGTACTCCTCGACCTGCTCCCTGACCTTCCTCTGCTTCTTGGACAGCTTCTCAAGAGCCGACTTCGAGATCTCGTTGTCGAAGTGCCCTGAATTTGCCAGGACGCACCCGTCCTTCATGCTGTTGATGTCCCTGGCCGTGACAACGTCCTTGCATCCCGTGACGGAGACGATGAAATCCGCATCCTTGGCCGCTTCCGACATGGGCATGACGGCATAGCCGTCGAGCTTCGCTTCGATTGCGCGTATTGGGTCGACCTCGCAGACTGTCACGTCGGCTCCCATCCCCTTGGCCCTCATGGCGACCCCTCTTCCGCACCAACCGTAGCCCGCGACCACGAAATTCTTGCCCGCGATGACGAGGTTCGTGGAGGTCATGATCCCATCCATTGTGGACTGGCCAGTCCCGTACCTGTTATCGAAGAGGTATTTCATGTAGGCGTCATTGACGGACATGACCGGGAACCGGAGCGCTCCATCCTGCGCCATCGACCTCAAGCGCATTATTCCCGTGGTGGTCTCCTCGTTCGCCCCCTTCACCTTGCTGAGGAGCTCCTTCCTCTTGGTGTGAAGCAAGAAGATCAGGTCCGCGCCGTCGTCAATGACATAGTCAGGCCTGAGGTCAAGCACCTTGTTCAACGAATCGTAGTAGTCCTTGGTGGTCTGGCCCTTCTTCGCGTAGGTCTCGAGCCCATACTCCTTGTTAAGCGCCAGCGCGACTGAATCATCCGTGGACAACGGGTTGCAGCTGGTCAGCCTGACCTCGGCGCCCGCCTCCTTGATTGCCAGAGCGAGAACTGCGGTCTTCGCCTCCGTGTGGAGGGCCATGCCGACCTTCAGCCCTTCGAAGACCTTCTCCTTGACCATCCGCTCTCTGATCTTTCCAAGCACTTTCATGTGGGTCCTTGCCCACTCGATCCTGTTGATGCCTTTCTCGAGAAGTTCGTTCTTTGCCATGCTACCTGACGCTTAATCAGGTGTTCACCTAATAACAGTTGTTCCTCGACCGATTCAACGCTTGAGAAAACATTCGAGGTTCTGCGACATCTTGCCGGACACGGCGGCGAGGTTCTTGTCCCTGTCATAGCTGGCGAGGGCCCGTTTCCTTGCTCTAGAGTCCTCAGTCAGCTCTTCAGCATTCAGAGTCAGTTCCGGGATCGCGCGGGTCACCTCATCGACGATTGTGACGGTTGCGGTGCGAGACGTTCGGGACATCGGATTGAGGTCGATCGCAATCGTCTTCTTGCCCATTTCCGCAAGCGCTTTGGCTCGGTCGCTATCCTCCAGAGGTATCAAGACCACATCGGCCGAATATATTCCGGTTTTCGAGCAGATACCCCTCATGTGATCGATACCGGGGATGACCGCATCGGGGAGGAACCCGAGAACGTCCTTCGCCCCGTTGTCTTCGAGTATTCTGACGATCTTCGAAACCCTCTCATCGGTGCGATGGAACAATCCGACCTCAATCCTCGCCTTCGCGACCTGTGATAGTCGAACAACTTCATCCGGACAAAGCGCCGCGACGTTCCCGTTCACCGAAATCACTGGCCTTTTTGCGTCGATTATTAGCGCGGCGGCCGCCTTCGAGGCCACCCTGGCCTCCTTGAGGGTCCTCTCGCCGAGAAGATAGTCGAACATCTCTCCACGACCATGGGCAATCAACCCCTGCGGGACAACAACACCGGCCCTGAAACCCTCGACCAGGCGCTCTCTCAGGACAAGCGATTTGTATCTCGGATGCGACTTGGGAATCTCTGTCATGGTAACCATTGGCATATTGTGCCAACGCGCGCGAGACCCGGAATGGGGGCTCAATGCTTAAATACCTTGAAGAAAACATTATATATAAGATTGTACATAGACCGCAAGACACAAACTATAAATATGATTCGGTGAACCTCGTGCGTCTTCTCGGCGTGATACAGGACATCTCCCACGACGGGAAGCTCATCGTCAAGGCGAGGTTCGCTCCGAACATGAGAGAGCTTGTGAGAGACAATCTTAAAGTGGAGATCGGAAGAGTCGCGAAGGTTTTCGGTCCCGTCCGATCGCCATATGTAGCTATCGAACCGAGAAAAGAACTCAAGACACTTGCTGTGCTCGGCAAGGAAGTCTACGTTCAAGAGGAGAGGAACTATGACAAAGGTAAGAGAGGAAACTGAACAGGTCGAAAGATGCCCTGAGTGCAACAGCTCTCACCTAGTGAGGGACTACGAACGTGGAGAGCTTGTCTGCGAGGACTGCGGAATAGTCCTCGACGACCAGCTGATTGACCAGGGCCCCGAATGGAGGGCCTTCGATGTGGAGCAGGGAGAGAAGAGGGCGAGGACGGGCGCACCGATGACCTATACCATCCACGACAAAGGCCTCTCTACCGAGATTTCGTGGAAGAACAAGGACTCGTACGGGAAGAGCATCCCGACGAGGAACAGGGCGCAGCTCTACAGACTCAGGAAGTGGCAGCGCAGGATAAGGGTGTCCAACGCTACCGAGAGGAACCTCGCCTTCGCTCTCAGCGAGCTCGACAGGATGGCCTCTTCGATGGGCCTCCCGAGGAACGTCAGGGAGACGGCGGCCATGACCTACAGGAAAGCCGTCAACAAGAACCTGATCAGGGGAAGGAGCATCGAGGGAGTCGTCGCCGCGTCCTTGTACGCCGCCTGCAGACAGTGCAACGTCCCGAGGACGTTGGACGAGGTCGCGAACTCGTCCAGGGTCGGCCGCAAGGAGATCGGCAGGACGTACAGGTTCATGACGAGGGAGCTCAAGCTGAAGCTGATGCCCACGAAACCTCAGGATTACGTGTCGAGATTCTGCTCCGAGCTGAAGCTGTCTGGAGAGGTCCAGTCGAAGGCGGCTGAGATCCTGAAGGACGCAGCGAAGAAGGAGCTGACCTCCGGCAGAGGCCCGACGGGCGTGGCCGCGGCCGCGATATACATCTCATCCATCCTGTGCAACGAGCGCAGGACGCAGAGAGAGGTAGCTGACATCGCGGGCGTGACAGAGGTCACCATCAGGAACAGATACAAAGAGCTAACAGAGAAACTGGGGATTGAAGTTCAGCTCTGAGAAGAAACCCTCTTTCCAAACCCATTAGCTTCTATATTCTTTTCATTTTCGTTCTCAAACCTAGCACGGTACAAGGGACACGTATTTATCTCGCCCTCACATTCGATGGAATGGGGAGAACCTTGGTCAAGATAGGCATCAACGGCTTCGGAAGAATCGGAAGGAATGTCTACAGAGCCGCGCTCGCGAAGAAGGGCTTCGGGAAGGAGTTCGAGATCGTCGCGGTCAACGATATCGCCCCCATCGATTCATTGTCCTACATGTTGAAGTACGACACGGTCTACGGCAAGCTAGACCAATCCGTGAAGGTCGACGGATCGGGCATACTTGTCAGCGATTCGAGATTCGAGGTCACGCAGGTCAAGGACCCGGGCGAGATTCCATGGAAGAAGCTTGGGGTGGATGTGGTCATCGAATCGACCGGATTGTTCGCAGACAAGGAGAAGGCGTCCAAGCACATCTCCGCGGGAGCAAGGAAGGTCGTGATCTCCGCACCAGGCAAGGAGGTCGATGTGACGCTTGTGCTCGGCGTCAACTTCGGGATGTACGACAAATCGAAGCACAACGTCGTTTCGATGGCTTCCTGCACCACTGGCAGTCTGGCGCCCCCCGCGAAGGTCATCAACGACAAGTTCGGGATAGAGAAGGGCATGATGACGACCATCCATGCCTTCACTGGAGACCAGAGGCTCGTCGATCTGCCCCACAAGGATTTCAGAAGGGGAAGGGCGGCTTCAGTCTCGATCATTCCAACATCAACCGGGGCGGCAAAGGCGATAGGCGAGGTCATCCCTCCGTTGAAGGGGAAGATGAACGGGCTTGCGCTCCGAGTGCCAACTCCATTCGGATCCATAACGGATCTGAGCTTCGTCACGAAGGCGGAGATGACCGTTGAGGATCTCAACAAGGCACTCAAGAACGCGGCGGAAGGACCGATGAAGGGCATCCTCGACTATGTCACGGACCCAATCGTCTCGATGGACGTGATCGGCAACCCACACTCGGCCATCATCGATTCACTCTCGACAATGGTCATCGGCGGGAAGGGCAACTTCGGAAAGGTGCTCTCATGGTACGACAACGAATGGGGATACGCCAACAGGCTCGTCGAATTGGCGCCGAAGCTTCTGTAGCACGGCGGACGGCCAGGGCTAACAATTAATATGCGAGGCGCACTAGTCAATCCCGCATGGTATCCTGTTACGACTGTGAACGCTTCAGCACCAGATGTCCTGGCATTGTCCCGCCGATCGAGTACAAGGACCGGATTAACGAGTACTGCCCGCTCTTCCTGGTGGTCTCCTGGAGAACGGAGCTCTACAAACCCGAGGGAAAAGCAAGGATCAGCTAGGGTCTGTACCTGTTCAGGCTCAGATACTCCACCTCTTTCTCGAGAACTCTGCCCAGAAGTATCTCCTTCTTGACGCCGTGGGCGAGTCTGACAGCGCGGCTCACCTCAGGCCACATCGCCTGGTAGCTCTTCGGGACGGCGTGCACAAGGTATCTCGCGTGCTGCTTCCCGGGGTCGCCCTCGTACGCGCGGAAATGCGATCCATACTTGAATCCAGTCTTGACAATCAGGCCCTTGCCCTTCATGTCCTTGAAAGCGTCCAACCGAAGATCGAAATCAGGCTGAAGGCTGCGCGCGCGCTTCTTCAGAGAGGCCAGGTTCACTGACTTGTTGGATTTCGCATCTTTCAGCTTCAGGATTCCCAGTTCCACTAGGAACGCAGCCTCAATCAGGGACAGCTGAAGCGACGATCCGATATGTTTCCCGAAGTTGTGGCCGCTGTGCAGCGCCGCCGCGGACTCGGAGCCCGCCACCAGGACACGGTCAGCCATGAGCATCGCCTCGACTGGCCGGCCCATGTCCATCGCCCCCAGCTTCCCCTTGGGAACCACACGGCGAACTTCATAGTACGTGACATCGCTCTCCTCGTCGACCACCGCCAACAAGAGCTTCTTCCGGACATCGGTGGTCTTATCCAGGTTCTCGAGCAGTTTGCCAATGTCGAATGTCCAGCGCTCGGATATCGCTGAAACCCACCACTTGCTCGGGGTCTTGTTGGGGGAACCACCTCTGGGGAACACCCTGAAATCAAGAGGAGGCAGCCCGAACTTCACGACGTATCCTCTCTGCCTGAGCTCACGGTAGACCAGGTACCTGATCTCGAAGCCCTCTGAGCCCCTATGGGCACGCATCAGCAGGTCGCCTGCGCTGAGCGGGCCGCCGTCCGCTGAGACCTCCAGCCTGCCGGATTCCAGCAGGTAGATTGCTTCCATGATTTCGAGCTTGAGAGCGCCTCCAGGCTGGGGAACGCCGTAGAATCCCTTGTTATAGAACTGGCTCGCCTCAGCCTGGTCTTCGACCATGACTTGGTTTCCTCGAAGCGATCCTGCCATGCGGTTGGAATATGCCAATTGGTAGTTATTACTGTGCAGTGCTCGTGGAACTCCTACATCACTCGGAAATATCGTCCGTGATAGTTTTGTACACGGAGGGAAGCGGGGAGTTGGTAGTGCTCGGGGGGGTTATCAGCTAGAACGGAATCGGTTTTCCCGCTATGTCCCCCGCCCTTTTTTCTGGTTTTTGCTGACTCAGGACAATCGCGAAGAAAAAGACGGGCCTGGCCTATCCACAATGCCCGTATGTCTTGCTGCGCAAACATTATATAGAAGTGCAAACATAATCATGACTCCGAGACTGCAATTCCTATTCGAAATGTGGAGGCTAGACAGATGATCAGAAGGAGAGACAAGAAAGAAGGACTGGTGCCAAGGGACTACTGGGGACCGGCTTGGGTCAACCCGACCACGATGCTGGACGACATGGACAGGTTGTTCGACGACTTCAGGTCTGAGTGGGCGAACAAGTTCATAGTCCCGAGAGATTGGCCGACCAACATGATCAGGTCTCCGCTGATCGACCTTGCCGACAAGGGCAAGGAGTACCTCGTTAGGGCGGAGATCCCTGGCATCAGGAAGGAGGACCTGAACATCGAGCTCACGGAGAACAGCATCGAGATCTCAGGGGAGATAAAGATTGATGCGAGCGAAGGCGACAAGGACATGGGATTTCTGCGGAGGGAGAGGCGATACGCTAGGTTCCACCGGTCGCTGCCACTGCCGGAGAGCATTGTCACTGAGAAGGCCGACGCTGAGCTCAAGGACGGCGTACTCACGGTGAAGCTCCCCAAGGCCGTGTCACCTGTGAAGAAGACCAAGAAGGTCCAGGTGAAGTGAGAGCCCGGTGAGGAATTGCCTCAGAACCTCATGCCTGAAATCAATTTCATTCAATCGTACATTCACTAGTTGGTGCCTAACATGCCGAGCAAGAAAGAGAAGATCCTTCGCGTGGTGCAGGCCAAATCGGCCGACGACGGGAAGGGCATCGCCAGAATCGACCCTGCGATAATGAAGATACTGGAGCTCAGCCAGGGAGACATAGTCATGATCGAGGGCGCAAGAGACACCGCCGCGATCGCATACACTGGCTATCCCGAGGACGAGAACAGGGGTACGATAAGAATCGATGGGACGATCCGGAAGAACGCTGGCGCCGGACTCGACGAGAAGGTCGGGCTCAGGAAGATAGTTCCGAAGCCCGCGACGAAGGTGACTTTCGCTCCAACGCAGCCATTGAAGATCATGGGCGGCGAAGAGTACCTCCTGCAGGTCCTCGAGGGCAGGCCGATCGTGAAGGGCGATCTCGTCGAGGTCGGCATAATGGGAAGGAAGTTCGACCTAGTCGTCCAGAGCTTCACTCCCGCCGCGGAAGCTGGCGTGATCCAGAACTTCACGGAGATCAAGCTCAGCGAGAAGCCAGCGAAGCAGGAGATCGCGAAAGGGCCGAAGGTCGCCTACGAGGACATCGGAGGCCTCAAGGACGAGGTGGACAAGGTCCGAGAGATGATCGAGCTCCCGCTCAGGCACCCTGAGCTGTTCGAGAAGCTCGGAGTCGACGCCCCGAAAGGGGTTCTCCTTCACGGCCCTCCTGGAACTGGGAAGACTCTGCTCGCAAAGGCCGTCGCTTCTGAGACCAGCGCCAACTTCAAGTCGATAGGCGGCCCCGAGATCATGAGCAAGTTCTACGGAGAGAGCGAGGAGCGGCTCCGGGAGATCTTCAAGGAGGCCGCTGAGAACGCTCCGAGCATCATATTCATCGACGAAATCGATTCGATTGCCCCGAAGAGGGACGAGGTGACCGGTGAGACCGAGCGGAGAGTAGTCGCTCAGCTTCTCGCCTTGATGGACGGACTCGAGGGCAGGGGGAAGGTGGTTGTCATAGGAGCCACAAACCGGCCCAACGCGCTCGACCCTGCCATCCGAAGACCGGGTAGATTCGACCGGGAGATCGAGATCGGCATACCCGACAAGGACGGAAGGCTCGAGATAATCCAGATCCATACCAAGGGAATGCCGATGGCGGACGATGTTGACCTCGTCCAGCTGGCCAACCTGACGCATGGTTATGTCGGCGCTGACCTCGCGGCACTCACCAGGGAGGCGGCCATGAGGGAGCTGAGGAAGATCTTGCCGTCGATCGACCTCGAAGCTGAATCCATCCCTGTGGAGGTCTTGAACAGCCTGAAGGTTACAATGACCGACTTCATGGACGCGTACAGGGAGATGCAGCCCTCGACGCTGAGGGAGGTGCTCCTGGACACTCCCAATGTGAAGTGGGAGGACATTGGCGGTCTGGAAGAGCCCAAGCAGGAGTTGATGGAATCCGTCGAGTGGCCGCTCCGATACGGTGCTCTCTTCAAGCACATGAACGCCGTGCCGCCTAAGGGAATTCTTCTATACGGTCCGCCGGGAACCGGAAAGACTTTGTTGGCGAAGGCGGTCGCGACGGAAAGCCAGGCAAACTTCATAAGCATCAAGGGTCCGGAGTTCCTGTCGAAGTGGGTAGGCGAGAGCGAGAAGGCCGTCAGAGAGACCTTCAGGAAGGCCAGGCAGGCGGCTCCGTGCGTGATATTCCTGGATGAGATTGACGCGATAGCACCAGTCAGAGGCACTTCCGGCGACTCCGGCGTCACGGAGAGAGTAATAAGCCAGATCCTGACCGAGATGGACGGCCTCGAGGCTCTTCACAACGTCGTCGTGATCGCCGCCACGAACAGGCCGGACATAATCGACCCGGCGTTGCTCAGACCAGGAAGGTTCGACAGGCTGGTGTTCATCCCGCCGCCGGACCTGGAGGCAAGGAAGGAGATACTCAAGATCCACACCAAGGGCAAGCCCCTCGAGAAGGACGTGGACCTGGCCAAGCTCGCGGCCAAGATGGAGAACTACACTGGTGCGGAGATCGCGGCCGTGTGCAACGAGGCGGTGATGCTGACAATCAGGGACTATGTTCTCAAAGGCGGCGACCTGGAAGAAGAGAGTATCAAGAAGCTGAAGGTCACAGCGAAGTACTTCGAGAAGGCCATGGAGAACGTCGAACCGATGTCTGCGAGCGATCTCAAGAAGTACGAACGCATAGCGCCCAACTCGATGTACACATGAGAATCAGACTCCATGTGCAATATTCAAATGCGGAACAGTCCATATTGAATGCGAACGGGGACAGTTGGTGACAGTGGCCAAGAGAGAAGAGCTGGTGACCAGGATAAGGGAGACTCTCGCGAAGAGCGGGTTCTTCATTTCAGATCCGCACAACATACGGAGCATCAGCTTCGACATGATCGCCCGTCGAGACAAGCAGCTTCTGATCATCAAAGCCCTGTCCAACATAGATTCATTGTCTGGCGATGACGCCGACCAGCTCAGGGTCCTTTCGACCGCTCTGGGAGGGAATCCAATGGTCATCGGACTGCATTCCAGCGCGGGGAAGCTGGACGACGGCATCCTGTACTCCAGGTTCGGCATACCGATCATCTCGGAGGCGACTTTCCACGAGCACATGCTCGAAGGAGTGCCCCCATTCGTATATGCCGCGCCCGGCGGGCTCTACGTGAGGCTTGACGGTGAACTTCTGAAAAGGATCAGGCAGGACCGCAACATCTCTCTCGGGACCCTGGCAGAGATAGCTGGTGTGTCGCGGAAAGCCATTCAAATGTACGAGAGCGGAATGGGAGCGATGATAGAAATAGCGGCCAGAATCGAGGAGTTCCTGAACGAGCCGATAGTCGTACCCCTGAACCCGTTCTCCTATTCAGCAGAAATGGCCAAGACCCTCCGCACGTTTGACGAATTCCAAGGATTGAACCGGGACGTCTTCGAACTACTGAGGAACATCGGATACTCCGTCGTCCCGACGGTAAGGTGCCCGTTCGATGCCCTGGCAAGCGAGGACGACATGCTCCTGCTGACAGGCATCGGCGAGGACCCGCAGATCACAGCAAGAAAGGCGAGGATCGTCGGGAACATCTCTAGGGTGACCGAGCGGAAATCTGTCATATTCGTGAAGCAAGAGACCGAGGTAGAGGCCATCGAGGGCACACCGCTCATCACAAAGGACGAGCTCGAGCGAGCCGATGACGCCGATGATGTCCTGGAGCTGATACTCCAGAGAGAGAAGAGGAAGAAGCAATGACCGCTCCCGGCATCAAGGTTGGCGACTGCGAAGTCAACATTCTGGGAGTTGTCAAGGGACTGAAGGCTGAGGTGGCCAAGGTCCAACGCGCCTTCGAAACCCTCAGGCCGGACAAGATGGCGGTCTCGCTCTCGAAAGAAGAGCTCGAGGGTCTGAGGAACATCCCGGAGGATTTCGAGCCGGAGCCGACCCGGTACGAGGAGATCTATTCTAAGCGGTTGAGCAAATTTGGAGAGGTCGTCATTCCTCCGCCCTGCTATGTCGCCGCCGTGGAACTCGCTGATCACTTTCATGTCCCGCTCGTGCCCATTGACATGGACGAGGATTCCTATTCGGAGCTTTACTGCAGGGTGGTGCCCGCGTCGGTGCTCATGCGCCATTCCACCAGGCTGTGGCTGTTGAAGAATCACAGGTTCACGGCAAAGACTCCCCAGGAGTTCGTCCTCCAATGGGACAGACGGATCAACAACATGATGGCCTTCAAGACGATTGAACAGAAGAGAACCGAGACCATGGCGGAAGGCATCATCAGCGCCTCGAATGGAGCAGCAAGACTCCTGGCAGTGATCGAGTACGAGAGGTCCCAGGAGGTCGGGGACATGGTAAGAGACAGGCTGATGACTAGTCGCAAAGGCGAAAAGGAACAGAAGTAAAGGGTTTGTCAGACATACTGAGCCATCAACTGCCAGAGTAGAGGTCCACGGCCAACGCGAACGTGATCGCGCCTGAACCGTCCGTCCTGCCAAGCTCCGCCACCTTGAAAAACACCTTAGTCGGATACAGGTTCATCCAGAACCCGAACTGACTGACCGTGTTCTGGACGGTCGTCTTGTTGCAGATCAGGATATCCGTGTAGCCGTCACCGTTCACGTCGACGACGCTGAACAATGTCGGGGCAGTGTTGGTCAGCAAGGCGTTGCCGCTCCTCACATAGAAGTTGGCATCCGTCCCCGACCAGCCTGCCAGCGCCGTCGTGTTCTGGTAAACCTGCCAGAACCCGTCCCTTGCTACGACGACCTCCAGCCAACCAACACCGTCGATGTTGCCGGCTCGAACGCAGGTATAGGTCGCCGTGGTAGTCACTTGGGTCCTGGTGGTCATGTATCCGCCGAAGATGTTCGAGTAGACACCGATGAAGTCAATGTCGAGCTGATCCAGGGACAAGCCGAGGACTGTGGACGAGTCCGTGATCCTCAGGTACAGCGGCCTGTTGACAACATTCGTCGGCAACGGGAATGTGTAGTTGTGCCATGATGTCAGGTGAATTGCGAACGCGAACGTGTACATGCCCAGTCCGCCGGCGTCAGTGGAGTACCACACGTAGTACGGCTCGGTGGAGGTCGGCGCCAGTCTAGCGTAGACTGACAGCACTTGGTGCGGGTCGCTGGAGAGGGTTCCGACGAACTTCGCCCTGACATCCACCCTGCCTTTCGGATCGATCGTATCGTTCTCCGACAGCAACCATGTGACGCCGTCAAGCGTCTGCGTGGATGGGATTCCACCGGATTCGACATGACCGTAAAGGATGTACGGGCTGAAGCCCACAACGGTGGAGTCCAGCTTCGTCACTGTCGGGACAGGGTTCTGATTGTAGTAGTTTATCCACACACCGTTAACTCCGGCCGCGCCGCCGGTGCCTGTGGTGAGGATATCGTACATGCCGTCCTTGTTGACGTCAGCAATGCTGAAATCCACTATTCCTGAAGAGCTGTCAGGATCGGGTATCTTGGCTATCTGAACCGGATTGGCTGTGCCCCACTTGGATAGATCATGGACATAAATCTTCCCGCCGGCCAGGATGATGAGTTCGGCTTTGCTGTCCCCGGTCATGTCCATGAGAGCGATCTTCCTGACGACCGTCGCTGCGTAGTCCTTGTAGAGGTAGGGGCTCATCCCGTAGGTGTTGTTGTACAGAACGATCTTGTTGGCGGTCGACACCGTCATGAAATCCTTTACGCCGTCCCCGTTGATATCGCCCACCGCGATCCAGCGGATGTTGTTCCCTGCGTCGGATGAATACCGGGCCATCATGCTACCGTCCTGCCATCTTCCGTAGCTGTTCATGCTGTTCTTGAAGTAGAGAAGGGTCGCGGTAGTGTCCTGGCCCATGAGAAGGTCCTTGTCCCCATCCCCGCTGATATCGCCGACTCCGAGCGCCACCGTCGTGTAAGTCGTCTTGTCACTGGGCGTGTTAGTGTACTCGAACATCGTCGTCTGGGTGAAGAAGTTGTTGTTCTCGATGAAGCTCAGGTAGGACTTGACATCGAAGTTCGAGTGGCCGACGTTGAGGCCATCAGATCCGACAAAGAAATCCGCTCTTGAGCCGAAGCCTTTGACATAGATCTGCTGGGACAACGAATAGACTCCTTCGTTGGCGTCGCTGAACTTTGACGTGAACACTGTGTAGGCGTTCGTGGACGACAGCCACTGGTTGCCATTGTTGTATCTCAGGTCGATTTCGAACTTGTAGGCGGTGCTATTGCCCTGGCTAAAACCACTGATCATGCTTCCGGCCGGTGGCTTGCCATAGAGCTCGGAGCCTCCCGACATGTCCATGATCCTGACCTCCTCGGCTGTGGGTGCAGTGGCCGTGGTGTCCATCACTCTGACGCTGGCGTAGACCTTGAAGGTCCCGCCGGAGATGTCATACGGGGTCGTCTTGTTTCCCCAAATGATAGTCCTAGCAGGGTCCTTGAACAGCCAGATGGTTGGAATGAAGTCGATGGGGGAGTCGCCCTGAGTGATGATTATGTGCTGCCTCGTCTGGAATCTCTGGACTCCTGATCCAGGAGCTCCAGCGCTCGCGAGGTAGATGTCAATAGTATAGGATCCTGGAGGCAACGAAGTATAGGACTTCGGCGGGTCCCAGCCAGTATAGAATACGCACTCGTAGACATATGCGCCTCCTCCGGACAAGTAGGGATAGAACGGGACCGAGCTCGAGCTCGTACCATTGTACGTTGGAGTGTATACTGTTCCCGTTCTTGTGTCAGTAAGGATGACGCGATTCTCTCCCAGAACATTCGAAATATACAAGCTGGCGACTCTTATGAACACGGCCTCGTCCTTGACGAAGGCGGTCTTGGGCATGCTGACGTTGGCAGTTCCCGGGTTCGATCGGTTCTCTTCGTAGATGCCGAACCCGGATCTGGTCGCAGGGCTTGACCATGTCAGATAAGCGGGCAAACCGCCCTCGCCAGGGTAGTTGCCGTAGATGAAGTTGGGTTCATACGGGGCCAGGACATCGGTCGGCAGGATGGTGATGTCGATCGTGAAAGTGGACACGGTCTCGTGCCCCGCCTTATCGCTGGCGTGGATGATCACGACCGCACCGTCGAGATCCTCTGCGTAATACAGAATCTGCTTGGGTTGAGCGGTCATGTCCCAAACAAGGAAGTACCACTCGAACCAGCCGCCCATGGGTCCAGCGGATATTGGCGCCTTTGGGGATCTGTGGAGCCCGATAGCACCTTGGAACATCGATGAGTTGATCCAGACTTCCGTGGTGTCGAGATCGCCGTCAACATCGCTTACATAGACGTACATTGTGAAGTTGTCGGATTCCTTCACTGGGTCGGCGGACTGTGTCAGGGTGTTCGAATCGATGTACCTCTGCAGTATTCCTGGGGGATTGCCTCCGGAGCCGCCAGTCACTTGGCTAGTCCATATGGTTGAGGACTTGTCAAGATCAATGACCGTAACTGTGACTTTGGTCGTGTAACTCATGCCAGTAATCAACTTCTTCCAGGAGACTCCGGTCGACCAAGTCGGTCGGTTCCAGTCAGTATCGTTATTCAGGTAGTACGCGAAGTTGGTATTGTCCCTCTGAACGAGAATGAGAGTCTGGGTCGATTGCAGGAGCGCCCCCCCGGCATGCGTGACCGTCAGGTTCGCTCTCGTCCCGCCGTCGAAGAACGATATGCTCGCGACGAAATCGACCTTAGTCGCCTGCTGAGGAACAGGTATCTTGTTGACGAACATGATTATGCTCGTGAACAAGACCACGGTTATCAACAGGATCAGGATGTTGCCGACGACATCGGAAACACCGTTCATCTCTGACCAAGACTTCCTCTTTCTGCGTTCGAAACTCATAATTCCTGTCCTCCGGGGGAGAGAGAACAATCTGTCTACTCTGATGCGATTCAACGTGTTGGACCGTATTTAAACATGTTGCGGTCATTACCAGCTACCAGTGAGAGTACCAGCAGTCCAACCGACAACAAGGTAGAATGAGCGAAAAAACCGGCTTTGCACATTAAATACTCATGGGAGCGTTTTGCACATTAATTCGTCCTCAGCCAGAGACTCAAAATCCACTCGGATTCCGGACTCGAACGTCTCTTGAATCAGAACGCACGTATTGTGCACCAGCGCCTTGCACAGGATCTCATTGATCTGGGCGATCCCCTTCCTCGATCTCAGGTAGGTCCCCTGCTTCCTCTTCATCATACTAAAGGTAGACTCGACATTGCTTCGAAGATGATAGTGAGCCATGAATTCGTCTTTGTGATCGCGGAAATACACAAACATGGTTCTCCATATCTGACTTCCTTGGGCCAAGCCCCTTGAGTGCTTGCGGAAGGCGATATAGGGGATCGCACCGTGCTTGCTGACCACCTCCATGCACTTCCTCGATGAGTATCCCTTGTCTGCAGAGACCTCCTTCATCTGGAACCTCTTTGCGGTGCTCTCCACGAGAGCAGGAAATATGTTGAAGTCGGACACCGTGCCAGGAGTGACCTCAATGCTGGTAATGACGTTGGTTCTCACGCCGCACATCACATGAGCTTTCACGTAAGTCCTCTGTTCCTCGTGCTTCCTGCTTGTTCCATACCATCGGGCGAATACTGAGGTGGAGAACCCAGTTGAGTCAACTGCGAATTTATCCTCGAGTTGCTTCAGAGGCAAGGCAGAGAACTCAACGAGCTTCGTGAGCGTAGCTGTCAAGTCTGGGTCGTTCAGATACTTGAGTATCGTGTTGAAGTGGGGGGTGTGGCCCAGATATTCAAGTTGCTCAGCCATCTTGAGGTCGGATTCCGTACGTCTAGAGGAGAAGTTGAGATAGATCTTGAGGCAGCATGCAAAGATCATCTCGCCGAGGTCCGCCGGAGGTCTTCCTGCGCCTATCCTAGTCCGCTTTGGTACCTGCTCGGTAAGGTCACCAAGGAGTTGGAGAAAAAGAAGCTTCTCGTTGGTCTGCGCCTCATTGTAAGCGACCCAGTCTTGCGGATAAGAGATTGGCGGCGATTGGACGAGCGTCGCACCGTCATCCTGGGCTACCTCTAACGAAGGGCAGAAAGTGCTATTATCATTCACCGCTATTGGTGTTATTGGGGTTGGCATCTTATCCATGTCGACCTCCCGGTCCTGGGAATGTTCACGCATTCCCGGGGCCTCAAGCCTGTTGGCTGGCCATTGATCTATTGTGGCTTGTCCTGCTTCTCTAGGCCGTCCAGCAATACTTCTTTCCAGGTCCTCCCGCCCTTCTTCTTGAGAGCGTTTTGGTACTCTTTGTCGTCCAATGTTATGTTTATGGTCCTTACCGTCATATCCTACTAGCCTACCAAGTAGGTATGTAGGTTCTGGATTATATAGCTTTGCACCAGAATAGCCATTTGAAGGCGGAAGGTTGCAGCACGCGTACTCATGAACCGACCGAGAATCATACGCAGCAAATGAATCGAGACTGATCACAGGAGAATCGATGCTGCGAATAAATCCTCTGGTCTTCCTAGTGAGGCCTTTTTGGCCCGGCCTTCGTTCGTTGTTAGATCGCATGATTGCCTCATGCTGTGCATCCCATCCTCCGTCTGTCCAACTATATACATTGAAGGTTAGATTTATTAAACTGTGTTTAAGAAAGTAGATATGATATACTAGATACAAGATATGGATACTAAGCATGAAGTTATCAAATGGTAGACTCATTACCCTGCATATGGGAGATGGCGCTTTCCGCCTTCTGGGACGAAGACATTGTGTACCGGTTCTAAATTGGTTGGCTGAGTCCAAAGACGGCGTCACTCTGCACGACATTGACTATGGTGTGGTCAAATCGCACGCATCCGCGACGATCATTACGGGTGCGTTGATGAAGGCTCGTTGGGTTAGTAGGGATGACTTGAAGAGGTTCCACCTGACAAATGAAGGACGAGCGGCACTAGAACTGGCCAATTCGAAGGAAGCCAAGGTTTTGCTATCTCCAGAGGAAAAGAAGGGGCGGGGTATCTGACGGTCTTGAACGCCGAATCGATTGATAGATTGATTTCAGAGGGGAAGCTGAAGATCCGGGACTATGACAGGGCACTTTTGTCTCCTGCGAGCTATGATGCGCGTCTCGGAAGAAGGGCTTTCGTTAGCTCCGAGAAGGCCAAGATCGATGTCGAGGCCAAGGGCAACCTACTACTTCAGGCTGGTGATTTCGCAGTCATTACCACTTTCGAGAGATTCGAATTCCCATTGGACTTGGTTGGCCACATTGGAATGCGTTCTCATTATGCCAGAAAAGGGGTCATACAACTGAGCGGTCCTCAAATCGATCCCGGATTCTGTGGAGTTTTGGTAGTAGGCCTTTTCAATTCGAGTCCGAGGGACATCATAGTCCCATACAAGGAACCTCTTGTAACAATTGAGTTCGTGCGCCTCATTGAACCAGCGAAGAAAGGGTATTGCGGACCTTATCAAGAACAGGAGGACGTACCGACAGCGGATATGGAATGGCTTGTTGAGACAAAAGGAATGTCCTTTGCGCAGGTAATCGCCAATCTCCAGGCCCTAACCATGAACGTCAAGAGCTTGAGCGACAGTGTAGTGACCTTTCGGGAGGATTTGAAGTCTTTCAAGACCGTAGTCACTGTAGGTCTGACTATCCTCACACTAATTGTAGCGGCATTCGGATTCTTGGGATATTTCCTTCGTTGACCGATGAAGAAGATTGACGATGGAGCATACTACAACCCATCTCACGCCATTCAGCGCGGACTTGTGAAGCTAAAAGAAGACGATGAAGCCAACAAGAGTTGATTGTCGACTAGCCGGCGATACCGTCTCAACAAAGGGATTGCCGCTACCCATCTGGCATATTGCATAAGCCCTCCGATATGCATACTCGCCTTCGTTGTTGGGAAAAATCAATAGAGTAGGAAAGAGGTTTTGGGCTCGTGGCGAAGGATTTTGAGGCGTTCCTCGATGAGTTCCCGAGATATGTTCAGTCTCTGGTAAATAGGACTGAGGCAACGCGCCGTCAGCGATTCCTAACCCTGCTCAAAGAGTACTATGATATTGAAGCAGAGGAGTTGGAGAAGACTCTGAAGACGGAGGGAATCGCCGCTAGAGTCGTCGGACGAATTGACGCCCTCGCTGGGAATGTGATCTTGGAGTTCAAGGAGGAATTGACACAAGGGAAGATCGAAGATGCGGCAGCACAGCTTCTCAAGTATGCAAGGTCTCTGCGGGAATCCGGAGATACACGGCATTACACGCTTATTGTCACCGATGGTGAGGCATTCCATCCGTTTGTCTGGGACTGGGCAGGCAAAGAACTAGTCCCCTCTTCCGGAAAAGCAAGCCTTGGGAAAGCCGGAGCTCGATTCGCATATGTCTGGATAGATGACTGGATTGTTTCACAGATAAAAGCACCACAAGTTCCTACGGCTGTGGCTGTGAGTACCCGTCTAGGCACGAACTCGTCCTCGTTCGTACACGGCGAGACCATCCTCAAGGCCGTTTGGATGAGCAACGAGCAGAGATACATCGCAGCCTACGAAGAATGGGAACGGAGCCTCCTCTATGTTTATGGTTCGAATCTAGCAACCGCGAGCATTGCGTTGTACGACATCAGGAAGTGCCTCTCCGCTCTTTCGATTCCCCTGGCGTCCATGAACTTCTCAAGGAGCATCTGTTGCTTCATGTGCCCTCTTCACGCCCGTAGAGCAACAGGACCAGCAATCGACAACATTCTTGGTAGTTCTCGCACGTGCGATGCCATAGGGTAAGGTTGTTGGGGGGTGGGCGTAGACCACATCCCAGTGTCATGCGGCTGCATTCCTCGATTCTCGAGATAAAGGCTTCACACGTATCCTGCGATTGATAATAGAACGCACCGGACCAAATGACTAGCACCCGTAGAAGGATGTCAACGACGGCGTTATCCGCACCAGTATCGAGAGAATCTTATCAGCTGGATCTGTTCGAGATGAACTTAACGGACGATTAGAAATAGTATGATGCCGCTTTCGGTTTGAAAAGCGGATGGGGCGGACATTACATGGCCAAAGAAAGGGTGATTGAGTTCTCATGTCCGATCAAGATCAAGCTCGTTCTTCCTAGCGGTTGTTTGCTGGATGAGAAGGCACTAAAGGAAAGACTGGAGACAGCGGGTCCCCAACTGTTCATGGGTCTTTGCGACGCTTGCCCTTACTTTCGGGAGCGAGGCAAAGAGTAATCACTCGGCTACCTTTCTCCTCTTTCCTCGCCCTGATCTCTGAATCAATGGCTCTCCTTACGAACTCAGAAACGGAGGACAAACCCCACTCTGGGTTGGCCTTAACCAATTCCTCGATTTTCTTCCAGAGTGCCCTGTCCATTTTGAGGGTTACCCGGTCATCCTTGGGGGGCATTTGTTCAATTCGGATGATTGGTGTCCCAGCTATGTATCTCTTTGCTCATTTCGACGACCGCGTCAACAGGCTCAGGCCAGTACCACAAATGCCATATAGAATGTACTCCAATTGCAGTACACATCTCGCGGGGCTAGTGACATACCATGAGCGACGAGGACGAGAAGCAAGTCAAGAAATGTCCTATGTGCGGTTGTCGCGTACCCCCTTCTGAAGACACGTGCCCCCAATGTGGTAACGTTTTTCACAAGGAGTATTCAGACTGGGAATGGAAGCTCATTCCAAGGAACCAGAAGAACAGGGGAGAGGAGACCGATGATGAGGAAGCCAAGTAGCTATTCATTCACGATAAACACCGGTTTCGGGCAGGGTCAGGTCATGCGTGTTTGGGGACCCACGAGACTCTTTTCACCCACACTGCAGCGAAACCGGTGCCCCACTCAATAGGAATGATTGAAAGAATGCCACCACGAGCGGGTCTGCCGAAATGAGTTGCATCATTGGTCTGTTGGACGGAACCTGTGTCGAGATAGAATCGCAGCTAAGGCCCAGGCTCAGCGGATTACAGCGTTTCTTGATTCTCCAATTCCTGCCACAGATTTGGGTTTTCGAGACGGAGGATCAGGTAGTCTCTCTCGTTGTCGACCGACAAGGCAATGCCTTCACGCAAGCCATGAATAGGGGTGACATGGATGTCACTATCCGATGGAAGCACGAGTATCTAGCCTCGGTGCTGAGAACTAGGAGCACCGCCTATGTGCCTCACGGCGAAGTTCCCACAATCACGTTTCACACTCAGAAAGGACGCACGGCTTTCGATTTCCTTAGAAAACGCCTAGGATTGTGACCTCAAAATGAGCCAATTTCAGTGACTCACGTATGTCAGACTTATGTCTTACTGGCACACCCTGATTCATCCTACCCATTGCAACAATGCCTTCGGGGGAAATGCTTATTATCAAGTCTGAACCTAGTTTGGGTGCGAAGGAGGTGACAACGCTGAGCAAAGGACACGGACGATCAGCCAATGACCAAAGGTCGAATAGCATGAACCCGAACAACTCCGCATGCCAAGCTTCTCACAACAATAGCAGCAACCAATCTAATCCAACAAGCCCTGCGCATAAGGCCGTCCTAGACAATAGAAGCCGTCAGATTCAAAAAGACAAGGAATAGAACAACCTAGATTCAATCGAATTGGAAAATAAGAAGGGCCCTTGTGGCCTCTTCAGCCTCTTTTTCTATTAACCTTCACTTCCCGTCACAGTACTTTATCCAGAGGCGATGCATCTCTTCGACATCCTTCCGTTTGAAAGCGAATCGGCCGAGGTCCGTAGTCGGGACGCAATCATTCTGTCTCAGGCACACCCACCCTGTTTCGCATACGCACAGATGTGGGTGCGAAGTACTCAAATCTAACCAGTATCATTATGATGATTGTGGCTGGGACCTAATATGAGCTGGGAGGAAAGCGGAAAAAGAAGGTTGCCCTGCCCATGCGGCAAGGGGGAAGTCGAAGAGACCTGTTTCTCGGACGACTGGAACCGGTATGAAACGAGACGGGAGGTACACTGCGAGGACTGCAGAGAGCGCTACGTCTATGACTCCAGCGTGATTCACGGTAACCCAGGCGATGAAGTCGAGAGGGGATGGGTTCTGAAGAGCACGTTAGAGGCTGAAAGGCGCGAGGCGGCTTCAAGGGAAGAAGATCTAAGAGCACGATACTATGCCGCCTGGAAGAGCCGTTTCAAGGGCCTCCGGAGCAAGAAAGACGTCTGGAAGATACTGACAGTGAATGGCAGGTTCTACCCCTCCCTACAGATCTTCTACAAACACACGAAAGGATTCAGCGAGGCGGAACTCCAGAATTACGTTGACTCGTTCTTCCGTTACTCTGACAAGAACCGCATAGTAGCAATCTGTGAAGAAGGACACAGGCAGGCGGAATAAGAACGAAGCCATGACTTTAGGTGCAAGCCAGGCTTTAGATGCAAAGCCCAACAGAGCCGAGCGAGCAAACAGTCAAATAGAAAAGTGGGCATCAACGAAGGTCGAGCTAGTTCATGACGGCGACCGTAGAGCACCTGACTGACGTTCAAAGACGGAAATTGGAGGATGCGCTGAAGGAATACTCTGAAGGGAACCGAGACGCACTAAAGAAAGAAAACGACATGTTGGGACAGCTGCCGCTGAAGTTTCAAGATGCGAGACGGATCGAGGACAAGGAAGATTTCCGGTGCGTCGTGTGCTGGAAGGCAGCACGCGCTTGGGGATATGCAAAACACAATACGCAGGACCGAATCCGTTCCGAGTCGGAAGCCGCATTCCAACTCGCCGATTCGGGGAAGTTGGAGGATGCAATTCGTCGCCTGCGCAACCCCGGGCTCAAGGGAGTGGAGACCCGCATGGCAACGGCATTACTCATGTTCTACAGGCCAAAGCGCTTCACGGTCCTCGACTACAGGGCTTGGCGGTCCCTCGTTCATCTGCGCGTCCTAGATCCGTTCGACTGCTGGTTCGAGGAACCTGAGGACTACCCGCCATACTTGGAGGCCTGCAGACTCCTCGCAGACTGGTTCGGGTACACTCTCCGGGAAACCGACCGGGCCCTGTGGCAGCTCAAGCCGCATGCGACTGCGCAAAACAATGTGATCGCGTAAGGATTCAACGCCTGCCCTGCCTCATCACGCTTTCGGGTTTCACTCCTAGGGGGATTATCCACAAATGAATTTATGTGCAAAATGCCCATCTGCACATTAACTGGCCAATAAATGTGCAAAGCCGAAAAAACCATCACGATTATATAAGCACAGTGGCATCATGCGAGTCGATGGCAGAACCTGGCCAGCTGAGCGTCAATGACAGGGTGCTCCTCCATCTGTCCAGATTCGTCACGGACACCACGCCGGATGAGTATCCGACTGAGACTACACAGGCGGGGATAGCACTCGCGATAGGGATCTCGCGCACGCACGTCCCGCGCGCTGTTAGAGGGCTGTCGAAGGACGGGCTTGCAACGGAGCTGACCGCCAGGGTAAGAGGCCATGAGAGACGCATGAACGTGTATACTGTCACGTCCGAAGGTCTGAGGAGAGCGGACGGCATTTGGAGGGCGTTGCTCGATGGCTCGTTCTCGGTCAGGTCAGAGGGCAAGACTCTGCAGATGACAGGCAGAGATATCGAAACCAGACTGGGAAGGAAGAAAGCCATTGCTGCAGTGGCACGGATCAGGGATGGTCTAGTCGAGATGAATGGCCGGACCAGAGCCCCAGTTCGAGTCTTGGATAAAGCCCCGCTCATGGAGCGGTTCTACGGCAGGGAATCGGAGCTTCAGTCCATGGAGGAATTCCTGGGCTCGGACGCGAGGGTGATGGTCCTTCTGGGGAACCGAGGGTACGGAGCCACTGCCCTGGCCAAGAAATTCGCGGATGGACAAGAAGAGGCGGACGTCCTTTGGGTCAATCTGACAGAGACCGCGACGGCTCAGGAGCTAGAGAGGGCCCTCGTAGGATTCGGGAGTAAGATACGGGGCTCGGTCGGTACCCTGGCCGAAGTGCTCGGTCTCGAGAATTCTATCCTAGTCTTTGACGATTATTTTCAAGTTGGAGAGGACGTGGTCGAGTTCTTCTCCTCGATGGTTGAGATCCCGGGAGAGGCCAAAATCATCATGACGGCGCGCCAAGAGACCCCTGCCTACAACTGGTTCTACCAAAAGAAACAGATTGATGCGGGAGTGGTGCAGGAGCTGAAAGTCAAGGGAATCGATCAGGAAAGTGCCAAACGTCTCCTCGGGAACGACAGGATCTCGAACGAGGCGCTCAGGAGGGTGGTGACCATGACCAGGGGGCAACCTTTGGCACTCAATATGCTCCGAGACGAGGACGAGAAGGGGCTGAAGAACAACACGGTACTGACACCGCAGGAGATCAAGTACCTGCTGCTTCTGAAGAACAAGAATGAGTGATGCTCAGTATTCCACACCCTTTCTTGCCCTGAGACCCATCTCATGCGGGTGCTTCTTGTTCTCTATGACGGACACGTAGTCCGCAAATTCGATGAATTCTCTAGGGGCGTCCCGCCCGGTAAGGACAATCTCGACGCCGCTCCGCCTCGCCCTCAACATCTCTATGACATCCTTTGGGTCGATGAGGCGATATGCACAAGCCACGTTGATTTCGTCCAGGATCATCATGGCGCAACCACCCTGTGCCACGTCCTCCTTGGCACGCTCGATCGCTCTCTTGGCCATCTCCCTGTCTTCCTCAGTGATATTCTTTGGATCGACGAACCTGCCCGTGCCGAACTGCCACACGTCGATCCCTCCGAGCCGCCAGGATGCGAGAAGCTCCCCGGTGGTGTCTCCTGACTTCATGAACTGAATAACGCAAACCCTGAGACCGTGCCCCGCCGCCCTCATTGCCAGACCGAAGGCCGCGGTAGTCTTGCCCTTGCCAGGACCGGTGATCACGTGCACCTTGCCAAGCTCTTCGATTCCGGGCATCAAGACCTCAATCGCATTGCATATAGAAGAATTCCGTCTACGCTCAGGAGTTCCAGCTCTGATCCTGTCTTTCGCGGTCATCGACAAGGGAGAACTCGCGCTCGAGATATCCCAGCTGCTGCGTTTCCAGAGTCCTGGGATCCACGGGCACGAGAAGGTAGGATCCTGTCATCGCGACCTCCTCGTTCGTGAGCTGGACGGCCTTCATGACTGGGCCAAATCCGTTCTCAGTTATCAGATACTCGAGCCCATCTAGGAGGACAACGGAACCAGGATTGGCCTTTATGAAATCCGAGATCGTGCTGTGGATCTTCATCAACCTGGTCGGCTCGAGGCTGATGAACCCTCCGGTTGGTTTCGATGTCTTCGCGATCCACATGATGGGGCAGTCCAAGCTGTACAGCTGCTGCACCCGGCTTGGGTGGGCGCGGGTTATGACCAAACCTCGCCTGCCCTCAGTGAGCAACCTCTTGAGCGTCTCGAACGCACGGACCACACCCTTGTCCGTGAAGAGGTATGAGCTGCCGCCTTTGGGCACGGGCCCGTTGCCGTTGTTCATATGCAGTTTCTACCTCAGGCCAGCTTGTACTGCCAGTCCCTCATCTGTGATGTCAATCAGCTGCCTACCCGTGGTATGCTTCGTGCCCCGCATCTTGAGCACCTCCAGGAATTTCCTACGTACCTTCTCCTCCTCCGGATAGGACAGCATGACCACCCCGTCGACCATGTAGGATTCCTGGCTATGAGAAATGTCATCGTAGGACATCTCTGAGGTCACCAAGGCAAGGCAGTTGAAGGCCTTGAGATAGGCGAACAGCTCATGCATGAACTCCCTGGTCTCTCCCCGCCATTGAAGCATGTCCGTCATCGGAGTGATCGGGTCGATTGCTATCCTCTGGGGTTGATACTGCTCGATCTTCTTCTTGATCACGTTGAGCATCTCGCTCGGGTTCTTCATCAGGGTGGGGCCGATGTCGATGAAGTTGACAAAGCCCTTCTCGACGACCTCCTGGTTGTAGAAGGAGAATGATGACAGGAATTTCTGGACCAGCCACTGGGGTTCAGAAATCGCGGTAATGTAAAGACCCTTCTCGCCCTGTGTTGCGCCGTGGAACAGGCTCTGGACCGCGAGTGTGGTCTTACCCGTACCGGGTTCACCAGCAACGAGAATGGCAGATGGAAAAGGAAAGCCGCCCTGGAGCATCCCGTCCAGTCCCGGTATGCCTGTCGTCTTCCGGGTCATCTCACAGCACCTCCGTGTCTATCACGAACACGCACTTGTCATCTCCTTTGGATACGCATCTTCGCTCGTGACAATAGACATCCTTGCTAGAGCGCTCCTCGAAGACCTTCGCGAAGATTCCCCTGAGCATGTGGCATGTCGGAGAATCGCTGCTGAAAGTCTCGATTGATCCCGCGACTGAGATCGTATCCCCCTCGAATGTGATGTCGGTCGCCCAACCCTCTCTAACCAGATACTCCTTTACCCTCGCGAGGTCCGTCCCGGAGGACCTGATCACTCTGTCACCCAAGATGCGTCCGCTCCGGTAGAACATACCGTGAGAGGCGAATGTCATCACAGTCTCGTACAACCTCTTGATCTCAACTAGCTCCTCCCTTCGAAGCTTTATGGCACGCTCTGGTTGCTCCATACAATCCACCTGGTTCCTGGGGGTTGCATCTATCTGTAAGACGGGACTTATAACTTTTGGTATCAATTCGTTCCGATGCCCGTCTGGCATCCGAGACAGATTAATCTAGTGCATCGCACTATCAAGCGTCGTGCTCGAGGTCGAGTCAAAGTATCGGTCCCCAGGTAACGAGAAGATAGAAAAGGCCCTGATTAGACTCGGCGCGAAGAAGATTGTCACACAGTTGATGGAAGACACTTACTTCGCACACCCATCAAGGGATTTCTCGAAAACGGACGAGGCTTTCAGGCTCAGGAAGCACGAAGGGGTCGCCGAACTGACGTACAAGGGCCCCCGAATGAGAACGGAGAACTCAAAAGCGCGTGAGGAGGTAACGCTCAGGATAGACAATCCCCTGACCGCACAGAGGATAGTTGAGAGGCTCGGATTCAGAGAATCCTACGTCGTCAAGAAGACAAGGAGCAGCTACTTGCTCGACAAGCTGAGGGTCGATGTCGACGATGTGGATGGGCTTGGGGAGTATGTCGAACTTGAGATACTGACGGAATCGCCAGAAAGGGCGGCATCGTTGCTTGAGCTCGCGCGCAAGGAACTCGACCTTGACAAGTTCGAACCCAAGACATACCTGGAGATGATCATTGAGAAGCAGAGTTCGGCTAAAACGTAGAAAAACTGAATGGGTGAGGTGAAGAGTCGATTTCACCTCATTTCCCTGTCGACCACGGACGTTAGAGCTTGTTTATTTTCTCAGTGACGAAAGCCTTGATCGCCGGGTCGTCCGGGATAGTTATCGACTTCTTGTACTTCTCGCTGCCATCGGGCAAGAAGTAACCCCTGGACACTGAGATGAACTCGCTGTCCCCCTCTTCGGTTATTGCCTTCTTCCTGGCGACCTCCAGGAAGTTGTTCTTCCCAAATGGGATTTTCTCTGCGCTCAACGTTTCAAACCGCACCTTGCTATCCTTTTCATCATCCATTCGGTTGCCTCCGCGAAATAGGCGGCTCTCGAATAATGTCATTTAATATAAACGTTCGTCGAGACAGAGACTCTCCTGAACGGCAATGAAGCAGTCTGGACGTTGGATCTCGTGAAAAGAGTGCTCACCGATGGTTCAGCGAGGGACCATCACGTGTTGTAATTCCAGAGTACGATAGAGTAATATAGAGTGAACATGGTTTGAGCGACCCGTGACCGTGGAGCATGTGCCAGTACCCCCTGGAACGCCGACTGAACTCTGTCCTAGATGCGGCGCAAAGTTCCTTGATCGAGCGGGCTTCTGTCAATACTGCGGCGCAACGAGACCGTCGATGGCCGGTCAACACCCGACGCGCCCATATCCACAGAGAATCGGGCAAGGACAGTACCAGCAGAGACCCCCGGGAATGGCGAGAACCCCCTGGAGGGTCATCGCCAAGGCCATCGTGGCGATTGGCGCGTTCTCACTCGTCGGCTTCATAGTCATAGACACAATCACGTTGATCTATGGCACGACGCTTGTCCTGCCAGAGATGGGAAGCAGGAGTTTCCCACTCTACGTGGTCGCTCCCACCCTAATCACAATCTACGATGTCTGGGGGACTGCCCTCGAGACCTACTACATCCTTTTGGTCGCTGCAATCACAGTAAGCGTTGGATGGGTCCTCTGGAGAAGCGCGCCGGGTTTCATCCAAGAAATGTCCATGAAGGGGGAATCCCGGAAACACAGCGCGATATTCGACCTCTGCACGCTCATGTTCGCAGTGACCTTCATGAACTTCGCGATCGTGTTTCTAATGCTTCTGGCCGGGTACCACCCCACCGATGTGATCGGGGATGCAGATCTGTGGGAGCTCCTTTTCCTCCTCGCCAACGCATCGGTCTGGGAGGAAATCGTGAGCAGAGTGCTCCTCATCGGGGTCCCGTTGTTGTTCATCGACTTCGCGAGGAGGAAGCTCAGGCCGAAGCCGTACAGGTATTTCCTGGGAGGAGGGTTCGAGCTTGGAATCCCCGAAGTTGGCCTCCTCATGGCGTCATCGGTGTTCTTCGGTTTCGCGCACTACGAGGGATGGGGCTCTTTGAAGGTGTTCCCCGCTGCAGTCGCGGGCGTCGCGTTCGGATACTTGTTCTTGAGGCATGGTCTGGCATCTGCCATTGTGCTCCATTTCGCATTCAACTACCTCTCCATTCCGGGAGAAGTATTCGGGATGAGTATCACCGTTGTGACAGTCGTGCTGACCCTGATTTGGGTCGCGATAGGCTTCGCCTGTTTCATCTACTTCCTTACCCGGATCGCCGAGTTTGTAACGGGCTCGAGGTATCTCGAGCCCGCCATATCACGTCCAGAACCTGTGTGGTTTGCTCAGCCGAGACCAATGGATGGTACCAATTATGGCGGTCAAGCACGCTTCGACTCGAAGACGGTTTGGGGACCCGTTCGTGCGGATGCCAATGTCAACCAATACCCTGAATCTCGTGGCATTGCAGGCGGGTATGTGTGCCCAGTGTGCGGTGGCACGGAGGCTCGCTGGACGGATGGAAGGTTCCAGTGCCTGAGATGCGGAAGCCTATTGTAGCAGTCTCTCTAGAATGCGGCGACTCTCCGAACCGCTCTCAAGATCCGCGGATTCTATCACCAAGTTGCCTTTGTAATGAGACCTGAGAACTCCAACGACCTTGGAGAGGTCAACGGAACCGTCATCCACTTTGTTGTGCTGGTCCCAGTCACCCTCGTTATTGTGCAGGTGAACGTTCCTGAATCTGTCAACAAGTGCCAGCATTTCCTCCAGCTGATTTGCTGTATTCGCGTGGCCCATATCAAAGCAGATGCCGAGCTCTGTGCCCTCTATCACTTCGAGCAGCTCAGAGGCACGAGTGCAGGTGGCGTTGATATTCGCTGGAAGATTCTCCACAGCAACAGTAACGGATTGATCCGAGGCGAACGCGGCGATCTCCTTCAGGGACTCAGCGGTCCGCTCCACGGCGGTCGCCTTGTTCAAGAAGGCGATTCCCTGAACGAAACCAGGGTGTACAGTGACCATTGATATGTCTACCTGTCTGCACATGGCAATCGTCTGCTTGATCTCGTTCATGGCGGCCAGGCGCATGGGTTCATGGACGCTGCCGATGTTCACGTCGCTCAAGGGCGCATGGACCTGGAAATTCATGTCGAAGGAGTCCCTGCCATACCTAATGCCTTCGCGGACAAGCTCGAGTCGGTCTTCCCCTTCGGACAAAATCTCCCAGAGCTCGAACTGTCCCGATATCTGTTCGAGCATGTTCATGAACGGGGTGAGGCAGAACGTTGGGGATCCTACACCTATCACGGCACGACCTCCTTCCTGGTATCCGGTGCAATCATATCGATGACCGACATGATATCCTCATCCGAGATCGTCACATCGATGTCTCCGAGCGGATGGCTTTCCTCGGAGAACGATACCTTGCCCACGGTGGCCACCTGCTTGTTGACCCTGAAGGAAGTCGAATCGCCTCTCAAACCCCTTCTCAGCACGGACCTGGCAGAGTCCCGAATCCGCTGTCTTCTGAGTAGCTCGGCGAACTCTTCGAGGGACGACGACTCCCCTTGGAGAAGCTCGTCGCCAATCAGCACGCAGTCTGGAAACAAGTTGGCCACGGCGCGCAATACTTTGTCCCGATCTTCCGTTGGATAGCATCTCGTGCTTATCCGAACATTGACCATGGACTTACGATACTGGAGACCATATTTAACTCTGCGGCCTCATGCTATATCCAAGATTGACGCAGAGCGCTGCAATATCGTCCAATGGAATTGTAGACGAATCTCCAAAGATTTTTAAGCGGGTGAGCGCTAGGATTGACCGCATGAAGAGACGGATTCTCAAGATGCTTTCTGAGAAGGGTGTTCTCGCAGACCCGGAAGCCATCGACAGACTTATGGGAGCGCCTGATCCGGTCAAATGCGTCGACATCATCCTCAAGGATTTCGAGAACAGACCTCTTGTCCTCACAGAGGCAGACGTTGAGAACTACATGAGTTGCGATGCTCGGAAACCACCTACTCGCACGCGAAGACCAGAGAAGGCTTCAGAAGAGCCAAAACACGACGATGTGGGCGAGAATTCGAAAATAGTCGTCCTCAAGGACATCACTGGCAACTCAACATGCGTAGGCAATGTGATCGATTTTGCCAAACTCTTCAACGATCGGTTCACAAGCATCAAGCGGATGCTGGTGAAGCGCAGAGAACTCTCCGGGCTCATGCCCATAGCCAAGGCAAAGAAGGTCCAGAGGGACACCAAGTTCGTCGGTATAATCAATGACGCTCATATGACCAAGAACGGTCACACCATAATTGAACTCGAGGACGAAGAGGACAAAATTCAGGTCCTGATCATGAAAGGCCCGAAGAGGGCGGGGGAGTCCTTCGTCAAGGACGAGATTATTGGCGTGGTGGGTTCCTTCAGCAAAGATGGAGAAATCGTCATCGCCAAGGAGATCGTCCGTCCTGAGGTCCCCCTTAACAGCAGGATGGAACCGAATGGATCCAACTCAGTCCTTGCCTTCGTTTCGGATACTCACATCGGAAGCGCTGAGTTCCTGTCAGACGCCTGGAACAGGTTCGTCGATTGGCTCAATAAAGACCCGCTTGCGAATGACATCAAGTACATCGTGATGCCCGGGGACCTGGTTGACGGAATAGGTATCTACCCTGGCCAGGAGGACGAACTCCTCATTGAGGATGTCTATGAGCAGTACACGGAATTCGCGAAGCTTGTCGGCCAGATCCCCAAGAGGATCAGGATTGTGATGATGCCCGGCAACCATGACGCTGTCCGATTGGCCGAGCCGCAACCTGCACTCCCGACGGAGATAGCCTCAATGTTTGACGAGCGGGTCATGTTCGTAGGGAACCCGTGCTACTTGGAGATTGAGGGCAGGACGATCCTGGCATACCATGGCAGGAGCATGGATGACTTCATTGCGAACATCAGGAACCTGTCGTACTCACACCCGGCAGACATCATGAAAGAAATGCTACGGAGACGACATATGGCGCCAATCTACGGAGACAGGACTGCGTTGGCACCCGAGCAGAAGGATTACCTGGTGATAGACCGGATACCCAACATCTTCGTCACTGGACATGTACACGCGTGCGCGATAAGCGAGTACAGGGGGATCAAGCTCATAAATGCCTCCGCATGGCAGTCCCAGACAGCGTTTCAGAGGATGCACAACCAGGTTCCAGACCCTGCCAAGGTTCCCATGGTCAACCTGGGGACGGGCGACGCGTGGATAGAGGATTTCTCCGAATGATTCCGCGAGGAAGATTTGATATCGGGCAAGAGGATTGCCTGTCGTGCGAGACCTGGACCCATTTTTCAAGCCGAAATCGGTAGCTGTCATCGGCGCCACGCCGACCTCCGGAAAGATAGGCAACATAATCATCGAGAATCTCTTCAGCGACGGCTACAAGGGAAAGATATTCTTCGTGAACCCCAACTACAAAGAAATTCTCGGTATGCCGTGCTACCCGAGCCTGCTAGACTGCCCAGGCGAAGTCGACATGGCAGTGGTCGTCGTACCAGCGAGAATCGTGCCCGACGTCATGGAACAAATCGTCAGGAAGGGTACGAAGGCCGTCACAATCATATCGGCCGGCTTCTCAGAAGGAGATGAGGAGGGAAAGCAGCGAGAGAAAGTTGTGGTGGATCTTGCACAGAGGAACGGCATCAGGATTGTGGGCCCCAACTCTTTGGGGGTCATCTCTCCGCATTACAGCTTGAACGCATCCTTCGCAAGGGCGTCTCCTCTCGCAGGCTCAATCGCATTCTTCTCTCAGAGCGGCGCATTCTGTACGGCTGCCATAGAGTACTCGATCGGCGAGATGCTTGGCTTCTCGGCATTCGTCAGCTCCGGGAACAAGGCAGACATAGACGATGCGGACCTCGTGACCTATTTCGCAAACGACCCGAAAACGAAATGCATTGCCGCCTACATGGAATCGACCAGGAAAGGCCCGGAACTCTTCAAGGCGCTCGACAGGGCTTCGAAGAAGAAGCCGATTGTCATCCTGAAGGCCGGAAGATCAAAGAAAGGTGCCAAGGCAGCCACTTCTCACACGGGAGCACTTGCCGGCTCGGACGCGGCCTTCGATGCGGTGTTCAAGCAGACAGGAGTCTATCGTGCAAAAACGATGTTCGAACTGTTCGATGCTGCTCAGGCACTCGCGAATCAACCTCCTCTTCTTGGCGACGGGATAGCAATAGTCACGAACGCCGGTGGAATGGGAGTCATATCCACGGACTATGCAGAGGAGCTTGGGCTTGAACTCGCGGAGCTCTCCAAACAGACTCTCGACGAGATCGGAAAGGCGTGCCCGCCGACCTGGAGCTGGGGGAACCCCGTGGACATAATTGGAGACGCGGACACTACAAGGTATGCAGATGTCCTGAAGGCCGTTGGACAGGCCCCGGAAGTCAAGGGCATACTCGTCATAGCGGCTAGACAGGCGGCAACGAACATCTACGAGATCGCAAAATGGATTGCGATAACGGCAAAGCTCAGCGGAAAGCCGACAGTCGCGTGCTTCGCGGGGATCGATGACGAGGAATCAGAGAGGTTCCTGGATTCGAGAGGGATTCCCGTCATGCCCGTGCCCGAACGGGCGGTCACCGCACTCAACGCGCTCTCCGTCCGAGGGAAGTATCTCAGGAAGAAGGGACTCGTTGAGTAAGGGCCCCGCTGAGATCGGTTCGGCCCCATAGGCATGCGCATTCTTGGTCAAGAGAGCAGCTGGAGCAGAATCATTATCGCCCCTATTCCCATCAGCGCAAGACTGGAAATGAAGCCCAGCCAGAAGAGCTTCATCATCAGACTCCTGTTCCGAAGCATGTCCTCCAAGCGCACGCGTTCACGTTCCCGATGCCTTTGCGGATTTGTCTTTGATCCGCTTCAGCCTGAAGGTGTTGTCCCTCTCCATCTCCTCGAGCCTGAACCTGATGAATCGCTCGACGTCCTCGAGCTCCGGCAACACCCTGAACTCCAGAGCGTTGACTCGCCGTTTCGTGCGCTCGATCTCGTCGAGCAGTTTCTTCATGGTGGTCTCGAGCTCCGCAGCCTTGATTATCGTCTCCACCAGCTTCTCATAGGCATCGGTGGCCTCGTCGATTCTGGGTGACGTCCCGATTATACCGTATCCTCGCTCCGTCAAGGGCGCCACGATTCTGTTGGACTTGATGGTCGGAACGACGACCCCCATGAGGTTCCTGCTCCTGAGCTGTATCTCTGGATGAGTTGTCAGAGCATACGAGGCGGACCGTACGGCAATGACGCCATCGACTGCGCTGGCAATTGCGATCTTCTCGCTAGCTTCCCTGTATCTTCTCGCAATATCCAGCCTGAGGTCCTTTGACTGGTCGAGGATCTTGAAGAACTCGAGGATGAGCCCGTCTCGCTTCAGCTTGAGTATTTTGTGTCCGTTCTGGGTCAGCTTGATCCTCTTAGTGACCTCGAGCAGCTCCGACCGTGTCGGCTGGATCTCTCGCACAGGCATCTTCCTCTCACTTCTTCTTGAACTGTGGGTGATACTTCTCGATGAACTTCCTGTCAATCTTCGTCAGCGAATCCACTGGCAACGGAGCAAGTAGTTCCCAGCCAAGGTCGAGGGTCTGATCTATGGTCCTGTCCTCGTTCTTGCCCTGCCTGACGAACCTATCCTCGAAGGCATCAGCGAAATCGAGGAACTTCCTGTCCCTCTCAGACAACGCCTCCTTTCCAACGATCGCCACCAAGCCCCTCAGGTCCCGGCCCTCCGCATATGCGGCATACAGCTGGTCAGAGACCGCTCTGTGATCCTCCCTCGTGTGCCCAGGTCCTATCCCCTGGCCCATCAGCCTCGAGAGTGATCTCTCGACCGCGACAGGTGGGAATATGCCCTTCCTGTGTAGCTCTCTCGAGGCGACGATCTGACCTTCCGTGATGTATCCTGTGAGGTCGGGGATCGGGTGAGTGATATCGTCACCGGGCATGGAGAGGATCGGGAACTGAGTGATTGATCCCTTCTTGTTCTTGATCCTCCCAGCGCGCTCGTAGAGGCTCGCAAGGTCCGTGTACATGTACCCTGGATATCCCCTTCTCGCAGGGACCTCCTCCCTTGCTGCGCCAATCTGTCTGAGGGCTTCGCAGTAGTTGGTGATGTCCGTCAGGATGACGAGCACATGCATGTCGAGATCGAACGCGAGGTACTCGGCGGTCGTGAGCGCCAGCCTCGGAGTGAGGAGCCTCTCGATCGCAGGATCGTCGGCCAGGTTGAGGAACACGACCGCCCTCTTCAGAGCACCTGTCCTCTCGAAGTCCTTCATGAAGTACTGGGCTTCTTCGCTGGTGATGCCCATCGCCGCGAAGACGACCGCGAAGTCCTCCTTCTTCCCAATCACCTTCGACTGCCTGGCAATCTGCAACGCGATGTCGTTGTGAGGCAGCCCGGAACCTGAGAATATCGGAAGCTTCTGCCCTCTCACGAGCGTGTTCATGCCGTCAATGGAAGAAATGCCCGTCTGGATGAACTCCCTGGGGTTGTCCCTCGCCCACGGGTTGATTGCAGCTCCGATGATCTCGAGTCGCTTCTCTGGTATGATCGGAGGGCCCTTGTCCAAGGGATCACCGGATCCGGTGAGGATCCTGCCGAGCATGTCCTTCGAGACAGGCATCTTGACGGTCTCGCCCAGGAACTTCACGCCGGAAAACCTGTCTATCCCACCTGTCCCTTCGAATACCTGGACGACTACGAAGTCATTGGACGTGTCCAGGACTTGACCCCTCTTTGTAGAGCCGTCTGGCAAAGATATCGTCACCAGCTCTCCGAACCCGATTGGCTCCGTGCGCTCGACGAAAACGAGTGGCCCCGCGATTTGACTGATCGTGTGATACTCCTTTGCCATCCGACTCACACCCCCAGAGCGGAGAATTCTTTCTCCATCGCGGCCGCGACGTTCTTGATGTCCTTGTCAATGGTTTCTTCGAATTTGAGTTTACCAAGGTTGACCCTCGATGGGAGGGCAACCAGCTTGTCGAGAGGCACTTCAAGCGACACGGCCCTCTTTGCCAGCTCGGAGAACTTCTTGATCGCGCTCATGTACTCATACTGTCGCTTCAGGGGGCTGTACGTATCCACGGGATGGTATGCGCTCTGCTGCAGGAAGAACTCCCTGATCATCCTCGCGACCTCCAGCGTAAGCCGCTGCTCCTCGGGCAACGCGTCGGAGCCGACCAGCTGGACGATCTCTTGGAGCTCCGATTCCTTCTGGAGAGTCTCCATTGCCCACAACCTCAACGCGTTCCAATCCTCAGCAACATTCTTGCTGTACCATTCCTCAAGCATCGGGCTGTACAGGCTATACGACGTGAGCCAGTTCACCGCGGGGAAATGCCTCCGCTCTCTGAGTTTTGAGTCCAGAGCCCAGAACACCTTGACTATCCTCAGGGTGTTCTGAGTCACTGGCTCGCTGAAATCTCCTCCGGAAGGCGATACCGCGCCTATGACAGATATCGATCCGATCTTCCCGGAGTATGTGGTTACTCTGCCGCACCTCTCGTAGAACTCCGAGAGCCTCGATGCGAGGTAGGCAGGATACCCTTCCTCACCTGGCATCTCCTCAAGCCGTGACGATATCTCCCTCATCGCTTCCGCCCACCTCGAGGTGGAATCGGCCATCAGGGAAACATCGTAGCCCATGTCTCGGTAGTATTCTGCGATCGTGATGCCGGTGTAGACCGAGGCCTCCCTCGCGGCTACTGGCATGTTTGAGGTGTTTGCAACAAGCACCGTTCTACCCATGAGTGGCTTCCCGCTCTTCGGGTCCTCCAGTTCTGGGAAGGTTGTGAGGACCTCAGTCATTTCGTTCCCCCGTTCTCCGCAGCCGACGTATACGACGATTTGCGCATCGCTCCACTTTGAGAGCTGCTGAGAAGTCACCGTCTTCCCTGTTCCGAACCCGCCTGGAATCGCAGCCGTGCCTCCCTTAGCGAGAGGGAACAACATGTCAAGGACTCTCTGCCCCGTGACTAACGGGATATCAGGGAGTAGCTTGTCGACATATGGCCGAGCTTGCCGTACGGGCCAGCCTTGGGTCATCTTGATCTTGTGCCCAGAGTCAAGCTCGCCGATGATATCCTCGACTGTGAACGACCCACTCGAAATGCTCTTGACTTTCCCTCGGACGTTTGGCGGGAGAAGCACCTTGTGGACTATGTTGCCTTCAGGGACCTCGCCGACTATCGAACCCCCCTGGAGCTCATCGCCTTTCTTGACCGTCGGGGTGAATGCCCACTTTTTGGACTTGTCGAGCCCAGGAGCTGTCACACCTCTTGAGACGAAGTCGCCCTGCTTCTCCCTCAGTACTGGCAACGGTCTCTGAACACCGTCATAGACACTCGAAAGGAGACCGGGACCAAGCTCAACCTGGAGAGGGGCGCCCGTATCGATGACCTCCTCGCCTGGTCTTATCCCTGAAGTGTCCTCGTAAACCTGAATGACGACTTTGTTGCCGACCAGTTTGATGACCTCGCCCATCAGCTTGAGGTCAGAGACCAACACCACGTCGTACATCCTGGGCGAAATGCCCTCGGCAGTTACAACCGGTCCCGCAACCCTGCTTATCTTCCCTTTCTTCTGTTCCGCCATGTTCAACGCGCTCCCGTCACTTCGACTTGTAAAGGTCAATCCCCATCGCTCTTCTGACTTTGTCCCTCATGTCCCCCTCTTCGAGCCCAACCGGGATGACCACCGGGTCGACGCTCTCCATCATCTTCGCCCGAAGCTGAGAGGGCAACCGTTCGAGATCCTGTGTGTGGATGGCCAGGATCCCCACTTCGGTCTCGTCCATCACCTGCACGATCTTTTCGACCAGCCTGTCAGGGGCGACGGCATACACTCGCCGTATGCCCGCGAGTCTGAATCCCGTCACGAACTCCTCGCTGCCGACGACCGCAATCTCCATCTCAAACCACCAACAGGTCCTCAATGACTTTCGTCGACAATCCGCTCCCCTTTCCTCTTGACACAATCCTGATGTTGTCCACCTCGACCTTCTTCCTGATCATGTAGTTGATGATCGGCAGCACCGACAGAGGGTATGAGTGCGCGAACTTCTCGCTCGTGCCAATCAACGCCTTATCCAACGCTATCGTGATATCCGACAACCTCTTGTCGTCCTTGAAGTTCTCAAGCGATGTCTTGAGGCTCTCGGACATCGAGGACCTCTCGAGGTCCTCAACTATGGGCGCTAGGCCTTCCGCCTGCGCGAGCCCCCTGAGCTTCTCGATACTGTATTCCATCCCCCCGGGGATCATGTACTTGGATATCTTCTCCTCCGGAATCCGTTCGGCCTTGAGTTTGAGAAGGACCTTCATGTTGGTCACATCCACTTCTCTCCTCACGAAGTCGCGGAGCAACTTGTCCGCAGTCCTGGTCGGGTCGATGACTTTGAGAAGATCGTAGTAGAACGTCTGGTCAAGGTGGTCCTCCAGCTGGGCAAGTCGCCCGGTGTCCACTACCTCCCTAACGAGCTCCGGAGTAATCGCAAGCGAGGGCTCGCTCGAGAGCGCATCCATGACCTCCTGTATCGAGCCCATCTGCACGATAGACTTGAGATATGCCTCCGAGAAGGCGCCCGCAGGGACAAGAGTGTCCATTATCTCCTCGTCCCTGACCTGGGCAGTCCTACCCCTCAGCACCGTCTTGACATTGAAGGCGTCCCACCTCTTCAGATAGTTACCGACCATCTCCCGCAGATGCCCTGTCGTGAATGAAAGGATGGCAGAGTAGGTCTCTGCGAGGTTCCTTGTCACCGCGACCTCGATGAGGTCGGGTCCGGAGTAGTTCGCCGCGTATTTGGCCATCTCCTCCCGATACTGGGTCTCCCCCAGGAACCGGCCGATCTCGTGGACGTCCATCACGAGCATCCTCGAGTAAGTATCATGCGAGAGAAGGAACCTCTTCTTCGCTTTGACGCGAGTGCACGAATACGCATAATTCCCTCCCCGCCTGAACACGCCCATCTTACAGCTCACCCGAATAGCTTCTTGTAGATCTCCTGGATCTTCTTGTTCCACACGTCTTCCAGCAGGCTTTCGAACCGGAAGTCGAGCCTCACGCTCCTGTCCTTGCTCTCGAATATGAGGCCGCCAGCGCACTCGATGGACCCACCGAAGGTCATCCCTGAGGGTAGTTGGAGCAAGGGTTTGTCGCTCCCGTTGGAGTAGACAAAGCATTCACCCAGCTCTTTCTTCGCTTTGGCCGTGAGCTTCGCATACAGCTTCTTTCGCTTCTCTGCCGAGTATCCGGCTAGATCTTTCAATGCCTCCGCCTCGAGGGCCTCCATCGATAGCCTCTGCGCGGCGAGTAGCGACTTCTTGGACTCCAGCTCGGCACTGGAGAGCTCCTGCTGCTCCATCTGCTCTATTCGGGCCTTGTTCTGCTTCAGGGCCCTCGCGCGATGCTCTGCGATGCTCTTGTCAGCGGCGGAGACCTGCTCGTCCCGTTCCTTCTCACCGAGACGAATCGTCTCAAACCGCTTCTCCTCTCCGTTGCGGAGTATCTCCTCAACTACCTTGTCTAAGCTCATAGCCTCTCAGCCCCATGCCAACTCCAGTTGGCCAACTCCCGATTTCTTTTTCCCGTTCATGCCAGGCCGTATAGGAAGAACGCCACGACGAACCCCAAGATGACGATGGTCTCCGGGAGCACGGTGAATATCATGCTCCTGACGAACATCTTCGGGTCCTCTGCGGTCGCTCCTACGGCTGCGGCACCTATCTGTCCCTGAGCAATGCCCGCGCCGAGGCCGGCGACGCCTATCGCGATGCCAGCGCCAATGAGGGCAAGTCCAGTTCCTTGGTCCAATGCCATTTTCTTTCGCCTCCTATTTCGTTGTCACTGAATACTTCCTCTCGTAGCTCAAGGGGGAGAACTCCGTTCCTCCGCCCTCGAAGAACTTGAGGAAGAACTCCACATAGTTCAACCTGATTGCCTGGATCCCTGCTGACAGGGCTCCCAGGAAGAACACGAAGAACAGCTGGGCGACCGCCAAAAGGACAGCCCCCAGTATCGATATAGCTATTGCACCGGGTGAATCCCACGCATTGAATATCATCGGAAAAAGCATCGTGTTGAACGCAAGTGCCATACCGCCCTTGCCAACCGCTATGGCGGCCAATCTTGCGTAAGATATCAAGTTCGTGAATATTCCAGTGATCTCTGTCAGAGCGAAGGCGCCCTCCGTTACGAGCAATGTCACTACGCCGGCCACTATGAACACGAGAGCAGGAATAGACAGCTCGATCCCCGCAAGTCCCAAGGAGAAGTCCGTTGGAAAAACATAGAACACTGTCGAGTTGATGAATTGACTGGTCATGGTTGCGTCGCCTGCAATCACCATGGTCTCCTCGAAGAGGCCGAACAGCATGAGCACCCACCCCATCTTGCCGATGGCGTGCTTCAGGCTGTGATGACGAGCGTTGAAGAATCCGAAGGCCAGACCGACTGTGAGATGCACCCAACCAGCCAGCATAGACAGCGCGAGCAGCTCGTTCACATCGTGCATCTTCTCGATCATGGGATGGATTGGGATATTCGCAACAGATTCCCACGAGGCCTCATCTGAAGTCGGCTCCGGTGGGTGGAACGGAATTCCGAATGCCTCCGCAAAGACGAACAGTCCGAAGATGCTAGCCAGCAACCCCCCTGCCAGCACTATCGTGCCCAGTCTGTTCAGGTCGGGAGAGCCTTTCATCTTCAGCCGGATGACCAGCCCTATGAGGAAGAGCCCCATGCCGAATCCGAGGTCTCCTATCATGAAGCCGAAGAAGAGCGGGAATGTGATGAAGAGCATGAGCGTCGGGTCTATCTCCTCGTATTTCGGCGTGGAGCCCATGCTGATGAAAAGTTCGAATGGCCTCACGATCTTAGAGTTCTTGAGCTTCGTTGGCGGCTCATCCTCCTTCTCCGAGGAAATGGCCTCGACGAACACGAGCACCCCGCAGCGCGAATCGAGGGCCTGCTGAATCTCTCTGAACCTGGATTTGGGGACCCATCCGTCGAAGATGAATGTGTTCTCGGTCGTGGCAATCTTGAGCGGGGTCTCCGCCTTCATCACCTCTATCGAAAGGTGCTCCTCTGATGAGATGATGAAATCCGCGAACTGCTTCCGTATCTTCGCGATGTCGGCCTCAATCCTCTTCAGGTTGGCCTGTAGCTTGTCGACCTGGGCCCTGTTTGTCGAGATGATCGTGCCTGGGTCCCCCGTGAGTTTGGGCAGCTTCACTTCCTGGAAATCGTGTTCCGAAAGGATGCGGAATATCTCAGACTTGGAATCATTTTTCGCGAACACGGCAATGGCGATGTCGGACTTGCGCACATCTTTGAATAGTTCTATGTTGGTGAACTTGGCTGTCAGCTGGTCCGAAGGATCGCGTCTGCAAATCCCGACGAACGATGATATGTTGTCGTAGCCGTCGAAATCCTCGACGACCAGTCCAAAAATCCTGAAAGGTTCGAGCGCCCTTATCTCGGTTTCTTTCTCGCGGATCAGTGCCTGTATCTTCTGCTTGTCCTCGGTCTTCTTGGTGGTGTTCAGATCCAATGTCACAAGAGCCTGTTCGAGCTTCTTGTTGATAGCTGAGACCTCCAGCCTGTCCTTTGGCCGGTGCTCCTCTATCCCCAGTGCCCTCATCATCGAGCGAAGTTTCAGAAGCTTCTGCGAATCGCCAGAGGCCTTCGGCAATGGTTGACCGAGCCTGAACTCCTCATCCGGCTTCGTGAAGTCTATCAGATGCAGTATTCCGAGCTCGTACAAGCACTCGATTGTCGCATCGAGGTTGCCAATGGACCCGACCACAACAGCACGGGTCATCTCCTCAGGCTTAAGCATCAATTGCCCTCTCAAACTCCGAAAGGACGAACTCCTTGGCAACTACCATCCGTTTCTTCGCTTCGAGCGACAGGTTCTGGGCCGCCCTGTTTCCTTCCTCGAGCTGTGATTTCTTCCTGTCATCAATGCGAGATTTCGCCGAAACGATCTGAGAATCGAGCTCCTTTCTCAGCTCTGCGTCCGCGCGCTCGATTTTCTCGAGGAATCTTCGTATGCCCTCGGCCTGCAATTGCCTTCTCTTCTCCTCGGCCTCTGTCGCCAACTTGCGGACCTTTTCCTCCGCAACTTTTATCTCGCGAAGAATCTCGGCCTTGCCCAAGTCAGTCACGTCCAGTTTACAGATGCGGGTTTCGATATAAATAGGCTACGGACTCTGACTTTTTCGATAAGTTTTCCTCGAAATATCGACACTTAGCGACAGGAGCGCGCATAGATTAGTTCCGGGAGCAGGGGAAGAATGCCGAACCGAAAGAAGAAGCGGTTGAGACGACTCGATATCATCGGCGGAGGCCTTCGGCGAAGTCCTTCTTATCCAAGCGTGATATCTTTATTCCGCCCTGCTTCAAAAGTCCTACCCCCGCGAGGTCTGAGTAATCGTCAATGTACACAACACGCGCGACTTGCGCGTTCAGTATCATCCTCGCGCATATGGGGCACGGAACAATCGTCGAGTAGAGTGTTGAGCCGCGGGAGTTGGTGCCTGCCTGGATCAGCGCGTTCTGCTCCGCATGGACTGCAGTGCACGTCTCCAGGCGAGTTCCGGATGGAATGCCGAGCTTGTCCCTTATGCACCCAATCTCGTCGCAGTGGGGTATGCCGCGAGGGTTTCCGTTGTAACCCGTACTCTTGATCTCGCCAACATCGCTCACGATGATCGCCCCAATCTGCCTCCTGGTGCATGTGCTCCTTCGGGCAACCTCGATGGCGATGTTCATGAAGTAATGGTCCTTCGAGATTCTCTTGTGTTTGGGGTGCTCCAAATCGATTCCCAACGACCAGAACGAATAGCGACATTTCTAGCTTTCTGTCGGTTAATGGCTAGAGGATTGAAAACAAGGAATGGGAAATAGTAGAAATACGGTCGCGGGACTACGTGAGACCGCAATGCGGATGAGCAGGATCGTTAAGATAGCCGCGGTCGTCGCGATTGCAGTATCTATTGGTGTCCTGGCGTACGCGCTCCTGACTCCGAGCAATACGTCGGACACGAGCGACCACATGGGTATGGGCTGGCACACAAGCTACGACGCTGCGAACGTAGGGCTCATAGCAGTCTCCATCGTCGTGATTGTTGCATCTCTCACGGTCGCCGTCCTCTGGGAGGGCTACGAGCCGCTCAGGCCCGATCAGGTTCTGCCTCCCAGAGCCGAAATGAGTCCCCCTGCACCAATCGTGGTTCCAGACGTTCCGCAACTCCCCAAGCTCGATGTCGATGATGCCGCGGCCCACAACTTCCTGGTCCTGAGACTGCTAACAGGTGACGAGAGGACGATGTTCAAGGCGATCATGGACTCTAGTGGAGAAGCACTGCAGAAGGATCTGATTGTTAGAACCAAGATGTCCAACGCGAAGGTCTCGCGTGTTCTCGGCAGGCTCGAGGAGAAGGGGGTCGTAACCAAGGATCGGCATGGTGCGACGAACAAGATCCGGATCAAGCTCGAACAGTAGGCCGAGGGTGGATTAGGGATTGCTTTTCAGCCAAGTGAAAACGTTCTCACAGCTTTTCAGAATAGGTCCAAGTACCATTTCACCCAAAGTATGTGCATGCTTCGGGAACGTGACCATTCTCGGTGCGGAACGGAGGTGAATAGAAATTGAAGAATGCAGCTATGATTGCAGTGGTCGCTGCGGTGTCGGTCTTATCGGTAGCCGGACTAGCTGTTGCTGTCGGACCCGTCGCGCAGACCCTTAGCACATCGCCTGCCGGCAATGACGGAAGGGGTATGATGGACGGGGGGATGATGCACAACGGAGAAGGCGGATACCAAAACCATGGAAATTCTGGCTCCTGTCCCATGTACTACAATTGGGAACATGACTGGAACTACAGCTACGACCGCGACAATGGCGGCTGTCCCTGCATGAGTTAGAACTCCCTCGGAACAAACCTTTTGTCTTTTATCCATTTGCCAGACCCACCATATTCATTTTATACCCGCCCTTCGCTGTAAGCGATGTGCCGGCCGAGAGATCAGGCGAACCAAGAAAGCATGGATCAATTGTGCTCTTCCTCCGCGACGCGGGCGTCGCACTACTTTTCGTGGTCATAATCCTGCTCTCGATGTTCGCCTTCACGGGCCAGTGGCCGCCTCTGGTTGTCATCGAATCCCAGAGCATGATGCACAACAAGAACAGCATCAGCGAGATAGGCGCAATAGACACGGGCGATCTCGTCCTCGTGCAGAAGGTTGATGAACCGTCTGACATCAAGACCTACATGGACGGGTTCACCTCTGACTACAGGACCTATGGAGACTACGGGGATGTTGTGATCTACAAGAACAAGGGTTCCGAGACGACCACTCCGATCATCCACCGTGCAATCATATATCTGGAATACAACCCGAGCGACCTGAGCTACAAATCCGAATCCCTGAGAGATGCCCCGTCTTACAAATGGACCACCTCGGACAAGAGCGATGCATGGGACCACCTGACAAGCATGCTGATCATCTATTATGTGAGCTATGACCAGCTGACGATCACGATAGACATACCCTCGATACGAGCGCACACTGCAAGCGATAGCCAGGGCGTTCCTCAAAGCGCATTCGTCACCAAGGGGGACAACAACCCAACTATCGACCAGCTCAGTTCGGCGTTCAGCCCAGTGCAGATGAGTTGGATTGTTGGGAAGGCCCGAGGGGAGATTCCGTGGTTCGGTCTACTGAAGCTCTGGAGCACGCACACGATTCACAGCGAGGCCCCATCCAACAGCGTGAGGAACCTGTGGATATCCGTGGCCCTCATCGTGATCTCGCCCGTTTTCGTGGACATCGCCCTGACGGTCAAGGAAAGAAGGGAGATTTCGAGGAGAAGACTGAAGGAGGCGAGAGAAGCGCGCCGCGCGCACAAGATGGAAAAAGAGATGGAAGTGGAGGACAATGAACCCTTCGCGGATGAGACTGCAAGGCGGCGCTACTGATCACATGAGTGTGGTCTGGTATCGCAGCTTGTAGTTCTTCAGCTGGCTCAGAATTTCGTCCTCTTCCAGAATTCTCTTTGCCTCCACCACAGGCACACTCGGCTCTATCTCCTTCGTCCTCCCCCCTCTCCCGAAGGATTTCACACGAGCGTGGATTATGCCGAGCATATCGAGTTCTGAAACGAGGTCTGTGATCCTCCTCTGGGTCAGGATTGCCATCGAAGTGCACTGGCAGAGCTCTTTGTATGTCTCGTACAGGTCCCCTGTCGTGAGCTTGCTGTTCCCCCTCTCATCGTTCATCAACACGCCCATGAGCACCAGCTTGGACTGGACAGGTAGCGTCCTGATTGCCTCTGTAACACAGTCGAGCTCAATCTTGTTCTTCGCCTTGATGACATCCGATTCTGTCACGATGGGCATGTGGTTCCGTTCTGCGATTTCCGCTGCGACCCTCAGGAGATCGAGTGCCCTCCTCGCGTCGCCGTGCTCCTGAGCGGCGAGCGCGGCGCACAACGGGATCACTGAACCTTCCAATATGCCGTCGTCGAAGGCCAGCTTGCTGCGCTGTTCGAGGATGTCCCTGAGCTGCTCGGCGTTGTATGGAGGGAAAACCATCTTCTCCTCGCTCAATGAGCTCTTCACGCGGGGATCCAGGAACTCCATGAACCTCAAATCGTTCGAGATGCCTAGCACGCTGACTTTGGCATTCTTGAGGTCGTCATTGATTCGGCAGAGATGATAAATAATATCGTCCCCGCTCTTCGATACGAGCCTGTCCACCTCGTCCAGGGCTATCACGATGACCCTCTTCTCCTCGTCGATCTTCTCCCGCAGAATGTTGTATACTCTTTCCGTGCTCCATCCAGTGAAAGGAATTCGCTCCTCGAAATCCGCGATGAACTTGTTTCCAATGTTCTGGAGAACGCCGTACTGAGTGTCTATGACCTCGCAGTTCATGTAGATGAAATTGACTTGATGCAGGTCCGAGGTTGCCCGCTCAATCTCCTTGCCGATGAATTTTACACAAGCGGTCTTGCCTGTTCCTGTCTTCCCGAAAAGGAGTACGTTGGATGGCCTCTGCCCTTCCAAAGCGGTCACAAGGATCGATGCCAGCTGATTTATCTGCTCTTCCCTGTGTGGCAATACGTCAGGTATATATGACGGTCGAAGTACGTCTCTTTCTCCCTTGAATACTGACTTCGACTTGATGTATTGCTGGAATATCGTATCCTGCATCTCCGTCCCCCTTAGAAGCAAAAGGCTCCTTCCCAACCCCCTAGATTTCTCATGGAAGCCGCTCTCGGAGTCCACGCGAAACTTGGAGAAAAACAGAATACAGTGCAGTCTACTTAAGCGTTAATATTATCCTGCGATTTCATTTTTCCCACAGCTCAAGAATTTGGCAGAATATTGCGAGCCAGCTAAACTGGAAAATGTGAGCCTCGAAATAAAAAATCGGAAGGTGCACAGATGGCCTATGGAGAAGGGGGACCCCTTCATTTCCGGTGGAACGCTCGCTGAGGGGTGTGCGAGGTTCTCTCTCCAGACGCTCCAACGGAAATCGGGGTATTTTCGCATCGGAAATGCATGGTATTCGTCAGCAAATAGAATTATCTCCCCGGAATCGCTAAGCTCCACATCCTCATGAAGCATACGGTCATCATCACAACTAGTGAAGAGACTGAAGAAATCCGTTCTCTGCTCAAAACCCTTGACATCGAAGTTGTCAAGGAGTATGTTCAGAAGAGATCTCTACCGCACAAAGTTAGTTTCCTTGGTCCAGGCAAGATAGATGAGATTCTTGAGGAGACAAAGAGCCTCGCCCCGGACTTCCTAACAATCAACGGCACCCTGAAACCTTCCCAACATCACTTTCTGGAGATGAAATTCCAGATGGAATGTGTGGATCGTACCGGAGTCATCCTTAGAATATTCTCGGATCATGCGCACACACCCGAGGCGATTGCACAGGTCACGTTGGCGAAGTTGCGCTACGAGCTACCGTTTTTGCGTGAATGGATACACAAAGCAAAGAGCGGAGACCGACCGGGATTCCTCTCCGGCGGAGCATATGCAACCGATGTGTACTTCGAGCACGCAAAGAGTCACGTCAGGAGAATAGAGAAGAATCTCAAGGATCTCTCTAAGCAGAGAGAGATCAAGAGAGCAATGAGAAGAGAGACGGGGTACTCTTTGGTCTCATTGGCAGGTTATACCAACGCGGGCAAGTCTGCATTGTTCAACAGACTGTGCGATGCAAGTGTTGAGGTTGACGATCGGTTATTCTCTACACTCTCAACAACAACGAGAAGATTGAAAGGAATCAAAGGAAGCATTCTGATATCCGATACGGTGGGATTCATCCGGGACCTCCCCCCGAATCTCGTGGACGCATTCAACTCCACGCTTGAAGAGATATTCTATGCTGACATGATCCTGCTTGTGTTTGATTGCAACGAAGATGATGCTGTAATCAAGAACAAGCTCTCAACGTCCCTGAAAATCTTGATGCCTAAGGTTGAATCTAGATGCCTAGTGATAGTAGGGAACAAGATTGATTTGATTGCTATCAAGAGAAGACAGGTGATCGAGGGATTCGTGAAGTTAATCGCCTCTCCATATGACGTCATTCTGATATCGACAGTCTCTAGCGAAGGGTTGGACACACTGAAGAACAGAATATCGAGGATTCAGGGCTTCACATGCACTATTGATGCCACTCTTCCACTAGTCGACAGGTCGTTCAGTTATCTGTCAGATCTTCATTCGACCGCGCAGGTTTCTGAGAGGGTAGTTCATGATCATCTGGCGGTGACAATCAGATGCAAGCCGGATGATTGTGACAAGATCTTAGGAAAGCTCGACACCCTTGGAGCGAAGATCTTGTCCAGGGATTTGAGCCCAGCAAACGACTTCGTACAGAAAGAGAAAGGGCTCAGTGGAAATGAAGGGGTCCCTCTCTGACGATGTCCGGGCCTAGAGCTTGAACTCTTTCTTTTTGTCGATTACCTGGTTTTCATACCGTTTTGGAAGCACCCATGCGAGATACTCTATGTCGTCCATGTTCCTGACGAATTTCGCCTTGCTCGGCGTGTCGATGAGCTTCGCCAGCTCGCGGGTCTTCTTGACATAGTCGTAGAACCACCAGACACAGACCACAAGACCGATTGGAGCGATGGCAACCAGCCACGTAAGCCAATCCCCGAAAGGATCACCAAGTTCGACTATGACCTCGAGGTAGGACGGAGCGCTGTCGCCGAGGAAAACCCCAATCACGCTCACTATGGTGAGAAATCCGAAGAGCAGCGAAAGGAACGTGCTTAGCTCCAGTCGGAATTCAGTGATTACGGACTTGGTCAGCCTTCTCACCTGATGCCGGATAAATCGGTCCGCTGTTAATATGGTTTTCCATGGCATCCGGTTGGCTACATGTAGCCGATGGACCGAATTGGAGAATTGCGAATTGAGCGACGTGCCCTGGCTGCTGAAGAACACTCGGGTAGTTGCGTCTCTCCTAGCCTTGTCCCTCGCCTCATTGATTGTCCTGGGATCGATGGGCGTGAACCCAACGGTCCCCATATCGCGTCTGCCCACCGTCGAGTCCGGGATCGTTGTCAGCGTCTTCGGAATCCTGACCGACCTCTGGATCCACGATAGTGGAACTGAATCGCTCGTGGTGACCGATTCCGAATGCGAAGCAGTCGTCCGAGTGGTCTGCTCATGCGGAATCCTGCCAATGCCAAGCGAATACTCGTCCATCGGCGACGAGCTTCGTGTGACCGGCGAGATATCGAACGATCACCTGCCACCCACAATATTCGCCATCAGTAACGATATCCATCTCGAGCAATCTTCGGAAAAAATCCTTACAATGGCACTCCTAGCATCTCATTGGCAACTCTTCGAAGGAGATTTTGTGGACGTTGAAGGGGTTCTTGTCGCGGATTTTTTTGGCGCCGGCATCCGCCTGGTTGACCGCGACGGCGGGGGCAGCGTTAGGGTGACCTGCAAAAATCTGGACATCGCACACCTGAACGGCAAACTGGTGAAGGTGTCTGGCACGTTCAAGCTCGATTCGAGCACCATGGCATTTCTCATTGAAGCCAGGGATATCCGGATAGCCGCGGGATGACAACCCTTTTCTGGCCGACGCGCAATGGGCATCCCCGTGCCCTCTACATTGCTCGCATTCGATGACACGGACTCCCCCGATGGTATGTGCACCACGTACCTCGCCACGTTGCTTATTGACGATCTGAGCGATTTCGACCTCCTCGGGCTCCCCAGGCTGGTGAGATTGAATCCGAACGTTCCCTGGAAGACGCGCGGCAATGCAGCCATAAGCCTCTCACTCGGCAAAGCCAAGGGTTCAGGCACGGTCTGCGGCAACATCCGCGGAGAGTCAATCAAAGTCTACAGCCGCGGGTCACAAGTCGACCCCGAGGACATCCTCGAGAGATCACGCAAGGTTCTGGAGCGGGTCGCAATGTTCGACTGCCCAAAGACAAACCCGGGCATCGTCTCCTCAAACAGACGACCACCGCCGTCTCTTTACTGGCGGACGGTTCGGGAGGTCGTCTCGCTGAAGTCGGTCGAATCGGTTCTCGGGAAGACTGGGGCAGCCTGGAGAAAATACAAGTCGGGCAGGGGAGTCATTGGAGCGGCAGCTGCCATGTCTTGGAGGCCCCGGGACAGGACATGGGAAGTCATCGCATACAGGGATGCCTCCAAGATCGGATCGAAGCGATCGATCGACCCAAAGAGCGTCATCAGAATGGACAAGTCCACGAAGTGGACTTTCAACAATTACGACTACGAGAACCAGCACATGGCAATTGCTCCGAGCTCCCCGTGTCCTATCCTCTTCGGGATTCGAGGAGACTCTCAGTCCGAGTTGTTGAAAGCAAGAACCATGATCAAGGGAGAGGAGCCCGACAGATGGCTGCTCTTTCTTACCAATCAGGGCACAGAGGATCATCTTGTGGACCGCAGGATCAGCGGCCTCCGGCCATGGGAATCCGCTCGTGTTGTTGCGAGGGTTTGCTCTGAACCGGTCACGATCCAGGGCGGGCACGTCATCGTGAGAGTCACCGACGGGCATGAGATCGATGCCGCCTTCTACGAACCATCGAGGGGTTTTCGCGATGTGGGCAGAGCCCTCCTTCCAGGCGACGAGGTCCTGTTGTGCGGCTCCGTCCGCGACGAGCCGAGGAGCTTGAATGTAGAGAAGGTGATGGTCCGCAAGCTAGTCAGGGACGTCCGGAAGGTAAGTAACCCCATCTGCAGGAAGTGCAGAAAGAGCATGGGCTCCATGGGAAGCAATCAGGGATACCGGTGCAAGAAATGCGGGGCAAAGACCCCGGCAACGAAGGCTCTGACAAAGGAATTGCCCAGAGCAATCAAGGTCGGCTGGTACGAACCACCTGTTGCATCCAGGCGGCATCTTCACAAGCCACTTCGGCGAATGTCGAGGGGGAACATAGACAATCTATAAATATGCTCAGGGGAATTCTCAATCCAGACATCGGCACCCGTTTTCATCCGGTGCTGGGTGTGTGATTCAGTATGAGGGAACCTGTCATCGTAAGCGCCACGAGGACACCGATTGGGAAGTTCGGGGGCGCCCTGAAGGATATCAGCGCACCGAAGATAGGAGCGGTAGCGGTCAGAGAAGCAGTCAGAAGAGCGAGGATTGACCCCAAGGATGTTGAGGAATGCATAATGGGCAATGTCCTGTCGGCGGGTCTGGGCCAGAACCCCGCCAGACAGGCGGCGCTCTGGGGCGGACTTGCAGACGAGGTCGCCGCGCTGACTATCAACAAGGTGTGCGGTTCGGGGCTCAAGGCCGTCATGCTGGCTAGCGATTCCATATTGGCCGGCAAAGAGCGCATCATCGTCGCCGGTGGCATGGAAAGCATGACGAACGCACCGTACCTTCTGGAGAAGGCCAGGTTCGGGTACAAGCTGTTCGACTCATCACTTGTCGACGCCATGGTCCGAGATGGTCTTTGGGATGTGTTCAACAACTACCACATGGGCAACACGGGAGAGATCGTCGCTCAGAGAAATCAGATCACAAGGATGGATGCAGACAAGTTTGCACTTTCCAGTCACCAGAAGGCTGTCAAGGCCATCAAGTCGGGAGCGTTCAAGGATGAGACAGTCCATGTTGAACTTCCGTCCAAGAAGGAGATGGCAATCTTCTCCCAGGACGAAGGTCCGAGGGAGGACACGACACTCGAGGCATTGGCGAAATTGAAACCTGTGTTCAGGGGCGACGGAGTCCTGACTGCTGGGAACTCCTCAGGCATAAACGACGGTGCATCCGCGCTCGTGGTCATGGATTCAGAACTGGCCAAGGAGAAGGGGATACGCCCATTGGTGAGGGTCGCCGACTACGTTGCCGTGGGAGTGAAGCCCGAGCTTGTCATGGAGGCCCCGATTCATGCAGTCAAGAAGCTCATGGAGAGGAACAAGCTCGGAGTCGATGATATCGATTTGTTCGAGCACAACGAAGCCTTCTCAACGGCGTCCGTTGCCGTCATGAAGAACGTCGGCATCCCCGAGGAGAAGTTCAACGTGAACGGCGGGGCGGTCGCGCTCGGCCACCCCATCGGCTGCAGTGGCGCAAGGCTCTTGACGACTTTGATCTACTCGATGCGCGCGCGGGACGCGAAACGCGGTCTCGCAACCCTGTGCCTCGGCGGTGGGAACGCCGTCGCGATGTTGGTGGACAACAACATCTGACCGTGCTCTCAAAAGTGAGATAAGGGCGGAGCCGTTACGGACCGATATCCCTGCCGAAGGTCATACGATGAACGTCACCGGTCTCAGGAAATCGGTTCAAGAAGACAAAGACGAGATGGTCGAGAGTCTCTGTTCAATGCTCAGGATCAAGGCGGTCGGCCCCGAGAACGGGGGCCAAGGAGAGGCCGAGAGGGGCAAGTTCCTTTTCGCACTCGCTAAGAGGTTGGGGTTCGCATCAGTCGAAGTCATTGAATCCAGGGACCCCACAGTCCCAACTGGCAGACGACCGAACCTGATCATAAGGGTGAAAGGGACAACTCCGAGGAACCTGTGGGTCGTGACGCACATGGACACGGTCCCCGAAGGCGACTTATCGGCATGGAAGACACTGCCTTTCGATCCCAAGATCGTTGACGGAAGGATATACGGCCGAGGGTCAGAAGACAACGGCCAGGAACTTATCGCATCTCTCTATGGGTTGAGGGCTCTCATTGAGACTGGCGTGACCCCCGAGTGCAATGTAGGCCTGGTATTCGTCTCGGACGAAGAGCACGGGAACACACATGGTATCGACATTCTGCTCAAGAAGGAGATCTTCAAGAAAGGGGATTTCGCGGTCGTTCCCGATCACGGTCAGCCAGATGGTGGCGCGATCTCCATCGTTGAGAAGAGCATCGCATGGATCGACGTGGAGGTAGTCGGCAGGCAAACACATGGAAGCACGCCGGATAGCGGGATCAATGCCTTCGAGGTAGGCTCCAGATTCATGCTCGAAGGAGTTGAACGCCTGAGGAAGCGATTCGACACATCCGACCTTCTGTTCGAACCTCCTCGAAGCACATTCTCGCCGACGAAATGCTTTGCCAACGGACCAAATGTGAACACGATTCCTGGAAGGCATCAGTTCGCTTTCGATTTCCGCGTGCTCCCTAGCTACAAACTCGACGAGGTCGTCGGAGTGCTGAGGGAGACGGCCGACGGGTTCGAGAAATCCACCGGGGCTAAGATAACGTTGACATTCCTTCAGAAGGCGGAGGCGGCGCCTGGTACGAGCCCCGAGTCTGAGATTGTCAAGCGGCTTTCCGACGCCATTCGGAAAGTCCGAGGCATTGAACCCCATCCGATTGGAATAGGTGGAGGAACTTGCGCGGCCCCGTTCAGGAGGCACGGGATCGAGGCAGCAGTGTGGTCCTCGATCCCGGAGACGGCCCACGACGCGAACGAGTTCTCGAACATTTCCGATCTGGTCACGGACGCTCAGGTGTACGCCTTGCTTTTCGCAGGCAAGAACGTCTCTCAGGACTAGAGGTCCTGCGAGACCTTCGCAGGATCGTCCCCGAATATTCTGGCGACCATCCACTCGGGGTCGAACTTCCGGAACTCGTCGTACTCTTGCCCGAAGCTCACATACACTATCGGTTTCCCGATCGTCTTCGTTATCGAGAGCGCGGCACCGCCCTTCGCATCGGCGTCAATCTTGGTCAGGATGACGCCGTCGATGCCGACCGCTGCGTCGAACCTCTTTGCTTGCTCGACGGCGTCGGAGCCAGCAAGCGCATCGCCCACGAAGAAAACCATGTCGGGCTTCGCCACCCGCCTTATCTTCTTCATTTCGTCCATGAGGTTGGTATTCGTCTGCATCCTGCCCGCTGTGTCTATGAGAACGATGTCCTTCTTCCTCGCCTTTGCGTGCTCGATCGCATCATACGCGACAGCGGCGGGGTCGCTCCCTTCTTGGTGCTTGATAATCTTGCAGCCCAGCTTCTCAGAGTGAATGGTGAGCTGCTCGATCGCTCCCGCCCGGAAGGTGTCTCCGGCAGCGAGAACGCAGCTGAGCCCATGATTCTGCATTCTGTTCGCGAGCTTCGCAATCGCTGTGGTCTTCCCTCCTCCATTGATGCCGACGAACATGATCACGAACGGAGGGGGCTTGGTCTTTATGCGTTCGTTGAGCGAAAATCTGTTCCCTGAGAGGACTTCTTTGACGGCGGCTTTCAAGGCTAGTTTGACTGCGGTTTCGATATCAAATGACTTGTCAATCCTCTTGCCAGATAGTGCGATCCTGACGCTCTTAGATATGTCCTCTGCGACCGGCAACGCGACATCAGCCTGGAGGAGTTCCATCTCCAGCGCGTGAAGAAGGTCGTCGAGGACATCATCCTTGAGACGCCGCCCAGATTCGTCCACAACCTCGGAGATCTCATCGACACTCTTTGACTGGGTCTCCTTGGATACCTGTAGAAACCTGTCTCTGAGCCCTTTGAACATGTGCCGCCCTCAAGCCTTCCCGCCCGACTGAAGCAGATCGACCCGGGCCTGGACCTTCTCGCTCAGGTCCTGTATCATGGCCTCCGTCTGGGACGCCCGCTCCGACACGGTCTTGAACGCTCTGGAGAGGTCGTCGATCTTCGAGTCGAGAATCTTCTCAGCCTCATCCGCGGTCTTGCGGAGCGACACGCCGGATCCGACACCGACTACAGCGTCCCTGTTCTCAGAGATCTTTGCATGAATGTACGAGTCAGCCCCTAGGGGTATCAGAATCTCGTCGCCAACCGTTCCTTTGGCGAGTGACTTGATCGTCTCTCTCGCCCGGACATGCTCGTCGACAGTGAGCTGAATCAGCTGCTGCTGCCTTACGAGGCCTTCGAGCTGAGCCTTTGCGTTCTCCAGCATCGTGTAGTCCTCTCTCAGCTTCTGTTCAGAGACGACCATCTCGTCGTCGCTCACTTCTTTGCCTCCAGCAGGTGCTTCACGGCGTGGTCTGAGACCTCCTCGGTCTTAAGGGATTTCACGCCATCTATCTTAACACATTTCCGCTTGACCCTGTGTCTGCTTCCCATGAGCGCAAGGGTCTTCTCGACGGCAGCCTTCTCATCCAAGGCCGCTACCTCCAACGCGAAGGGCTGCCACCGGCGATGAGATATGATGAATTGTCCTTTGACTTCGTAGGCCTTCATGCTGACCAGCTCCGCCCTAGAGAGGGACTTTCAGATAAAGCTTTTGGCTACGCAATTTTAATTATGCATGCTGACAATGAGAACAGTTCGTGCAGAAAGCAGTCGAGTGTTTCTACCCGGGAGGGAACTTCCCAGCGATATCCGTAACGGGAAGTGAGTGCGCCCTGGACTGCAAGCACTGTTCGAGGAAATACCTCGAAGGTATGATCCGGGCCACCACTGCCTCCGACTTGCTGTCCGTGGCTGAAGCGATTGCGGAGAGAGGGGCTTCCGGGTTTCTGCTGAGCGGAGGCGTGGATCGCAATGGGCGAGTTCCTTTGGCGGAATTCGCGGACACGATAAAGGAAATCAAGGTGACGACCGACCTGAGAATCAACGCGCACATAGGGCTGTCGAATGAGCGAGAGGTCGACTGTCTTGTGAAGAGCGGCATCGATTCGTTTTCCGTGGATCTCTACGGCTCAGGCGAGACCATAAAAGAAGTTCTGGGCCTGGACACCACGCCTGAAGACTACTTCGCCGTCCTAGGGAATCTCATGAATGCAGGCGCCCCAATCGTCGCGCCTCACATCTGTGTGGGTATTCACGGCGGGGAACTCAAGGGGGAATTGAAGGTGATAGACAGGCTGAGCATGAACCCGCCTGATGTCCTCGTGCTCATTTCTTTGATACCAACGAAGGGGACAGCCTATGAGAGCGTTCCACCACCGGGCCGAGATGCGGTACTCAGCGTGATCCGAAAGGCCAGGCAGGACCTCCCGGAAACGAAGTTGCTTCTTGGTTGCATGCGCTCGAAACTCGACCGCTCCTCAGAATACGATTTCCTCGATGCGGGCCTGGACGGGATTGTCCTTCCAGCGACAAGGACAGTCGAGAGGCTGCGGGCAGAAGGTGTATCAGTCAAGAAGCGCGCGATATGCTGCTCCTTCATGTGATTGTCATCTGTAGATTGATCCTGAGGAATACTTTCTCTCAATTGGCATGAGATACGCGGTCCATGCGATGTTCGCAACAACGAACGCGATCAGCAGGAGACCGCCAGTCGTCGAGATGGTTTCGGAAACCTCCCTGACCACCTCAGCGTCCGTCAGCATCCCCTCGCCCAGGTCATTCAGGACGATTCGATACTTGAGAAACCCTATCTGTGGGACGTCTACGGTCAATGTCCAAGTGCTGTTATCCTTGGTCGTCGAGACGTAGTTGTCTTTGTTGTACATGAAGAACTGGAGCTTGCTGAGGTCGTTACCGAACTCTTGGAAGGATTTGTCATCGACGAGGTAGAGCTGCATCGGCGCGTTCGACCTAGCCTCCACCCTGACAACATGCGTCATGGCGAACGGGTCCGATGAGTAGAACCCCGGAGATGCAGTGTTCGCGCTCATCGAATACGTGTCATTTGCGGAGCTTTCCAGAGCTCCGATCACTGGAGGCACGGTGAGCAGAACGGCCCCTAAACCAGTGATTATCGCAATGATGATCGATCTCTTGATGGAGTTCTTTGCCATGAGGTGCCTCGCGCTTGAGCTCCTGCCGAATCTGATTTCCAGGATTCTGAAGAAGAAGCTCTCGAGGCAGATGATCAGAAGAAGCAGCACCATCACCACGATGAACTGGTCAACGGGAAGGTAGAGAGTGGGTTTCAGGTGGGCTTTCCCGAAGACGAATATCACGACGAAGGCAAGCGCGATCAACATCACCGCCTGAACTGCGTACAGGGTGATTTTGATCCGTCTTATCCTGCTCAGTCTGATCGAATCCTCTAGGACCTTCCCTGAGGCTGGCATTGATTCTTCATACGCCCAAGTTTCAATAAATAGTTTTGTACGCCGAAAAACGAGTTGACAAATCCTACTGGCCTATCGAAACGACTCAGCTCCGCGTCGCCCGTCCCATCAAACCCTTTTGCTGACTCCATCGGGCTCTCTCGAAAGCAGTGTGGCCGTCATATCCATGCCGCTTCGCTCCTAAGAAGAAACACCACGCCACTGTCTATCCATTTTGCCCTGGTCGAAAGTTATTTGGCATCACAAAGCGGTTAGGGTTTTGGGGAAATGGCACAGGCAAAGACGACTCTGAAGTTGATTGTGATATTGATTGTCTTGGTCCTCCTTGTTTTGACCTTCTATCTCTCGAAACCATTTGGCAAGCCAGGAGGGGTGCGACTCGAACTGGACGTGACCCCCAACGGTATTCCTAGGTCCGGCAGTTGGTCGGTAACCTCCTCCCTCTATAACTGGACCACGGGAACCCGGGTCATTGTCGACACATCGGTCGTTATGACCGCGACCCTAGATGACGGAACGAAGACCGTTCAAACTAAGAACACGACAAGCGGTCAGGCGTCCTTCTCTGTTCCCTCGAACACGGTCGCCGTCTGCTTCAATGCGACCTACCAGACCTACGACGCCTCAACCACCTTCTCGGGGCAGACTGTTGTAGGAGAGAGCCTCGCGTGTGGCATCGCCATCTCTGCAGCGATAGTCGGCTTTGGATTCGCGGTCGCCGCATGGGTCTGGTACGACGGAACGAAGATCGACCGCTGGCGATTCTTATTTATCCTACCCGGTTTGATTGCGGGCGGTCTCCCATTGGCTTATCTGACCCTGAACTATCCGACCTGGTTCGGAACCGGCTGGTTCCCTTATTCGTTCTTGGGCATTCCAGTGTGGGGGTTCGTTATACTGACAGTTGTCTTGGGTTTGCCCTCTGGGATTTTGGCGAAGACCACAAGGAAAGGACGATCGGAAGTCACGAAACTCATGGGGAACGAAGCGAAGGATTCAGAGCAGAAGTAGCTTTCACCCGCCAAGGTCTGGGAGTCCTAGCCTCCATCTCAGTCGCCAACGCAGCCACCGTCAACACTGGCGTCTCTCGAGGGTCCCGAAAGTAGTCCATTTGCCCCTGCCCCCTTGGACCACCCTTATAACCACTCTGCGCGACAATGCGTTCCTGTTCGATTCTAGCGTAGGTAGCCCTTCGACAACATAGTCTCCGCTGATTGGCTTTGCACATAAACAGACGAGTTTGTGTGCAAAACACAATTCTGCACATAAATCCCTTTTGAGGTGGCGAAATCGGCGCCCCAAAATGGATTGATGGATCAAGCGGCGTCTGCTCCTCCTTGTCCCCTCAAACCCCTTCCTTTCTTCTCCTCAAGGTGCTTCCGCCGGGATTTGAACCCGGGTGACTGGCTCGGAATTAATCGTGAGGGCATGCGGGCTGCCATCAAACCCCTTCAAGCCAGATGGGGAGAGTGGGCCCAACCGGGCCTGCATCTGTTGCGAGTCAAGTATTGTATCTCGGATTTCAATTGCTGTGTGACAATGCAAGGCCAGTTCTCGAAACCATATGATTTCTTTCTCCAACATAGATTCGAGTTCGGAATCGATTCCCACCAGAACGACTACACTGTCGAGGGGGAACACTAAGCTCGACATAGATCTCTGAAAATCAGCCAGATGTCTCAGTTCAAGTTCGGCTCATATTGAGAGAAGACCGCCGGGGAGGAAAGGCGATTCGGTTCATCCAGAGGGGAAGTGTGCACGGGCTCAACCCCCTTCTCCCTCTCCCCCAACTAGAATGCATGAGACCTTGTTATGCTTTAGCACGGCGATTGACGAACTCTAGGAAGGAAAAATACTAGTACGAAATCGCACGCATAGTAAAGTCACCTTGAGGGTTGGTTCGAGGGGGAGAGCTCGAACTCCACAGAACCATGCCTGAAAAGGAGTCCACAAGGGAGTTGGTTCGATGAAGACAGGGGGGTTCGACCTCGTCGTCGAAGTGCATGAAAAGATGATCGACAAAGCTCTCGCGGACGCGTTTTACACGTCCTCGTTTCCCGAGGTCAAGGGCACCTACGTGCCCGAAGACATTCCGGCCGAGCTGAGGGACATCGCGACAGTCGATTACGAGTTCAAACTCAAGGAACCACCTTACGTGGACGCACTTCGGAATGATACGGGTGTCGTACGAATCCTGGTCAGCGGCGAGATCTTCCTCACCATCCTGGGCGGGATACGCATCGAGCTGGATGCGAACATATGCCTCGAAGCGGCCATCGGGGTGGATCCACAGACGGGCATGCTCGTGATCGACCTTGTCGGAGCGAGAATCGACGAGATAGCGCTCAACGACAAGTACGGCCTACCTAGAGAAACCCTGGACAAAATGAACAACGCGATATCTATAGCCTTAAGATCTGGGTTCCTAGACCAATACAAGAGAATCGAAATCACTTCCGCGATTCCTCCCTTGGAGCTTCCCTACATGCCTCCAGGGCAGGAGAATCGTCTCCCCGTCAGCTTCGGGGCACTGAAAGTCATCGGGTCGAAAATCATCGTTGTCGCCCTCAACTTCGTCAACTTCAGAGGCGGAACGGTAGGCCAAATCGCCAATTTTGCTGACGACTACGACCTCGCCGCAGGAGTCAGCGAGAGCGGTATGCACAGGGTCTTCGACTTCTGGTGGGATAGAACTACCTGGAACAAGTCCTTTGAGAAATCGGGCACGATTGAGATTGATGCTGCCGCCACAGTGATCAACGCATTGTTCGATATCAAAGATTTCATCATCAATGCTCTCTCGCTTGGGTTCGTCGAAATCACCACGGAGGTATTGGATGCGTCAGTCGACTATGGAGTGTCTGCCACGTTCGAGAAACCCGGATTCGACTTGAGAGACAACAACAACATACGAGCGAACTGCATGGTCCATGTGAAGGCGTGGGCCGAGCTCTGGGCAACAATCCGAACGACTACCGAAATCGACGTCACTGGCCCTTTGCCCGACATCATCCCCGATCAGGAGGTGGACTGCATCACCGCAACATACCAACTCTTGAGTGTCGAACTGCCCTTCGATGTGGACATAGAGAACGCGAGTGCCACGGTGTACGTCGATGACAAGAAACGCCTGATGGCAAAGGATTTCGACGTCGACCTTGAGTTGACTCTGCCCTGGAATCTTCCGACCCAGGCTCTCAACGGAATCATCGACGTGATCGAAGATATTATCAAACACTATGCTCCGCCAGTACCATTGTCTCCATCGATCTTCACGGTGCCAGTGCCAGGAACAATGATGACGCTCCTTTCCGAAATAAGGGAAGTGGTAACGAACGACGTCGAGGCGATAGTCGGTGCGGACGTCACCTTCAATGGCCTGCCTGTCCAGATAGTGCCCGTACCGAAGTTCATTGCCGACAGGAGACCCAGGAAGCGCGAAGTCCACAGGGAGGAATGTGAACTCGTCGACGACATACCAGAGAGATTCAAGACAGGCTATTTCTGCCTCTACGATGCCTTCGAAAAGGGATTCAGTGGTTGCAAGATATGTCTCCCTGAGTACGAAAGACGGCGTGGCCCCTTCCGCTTGAAAATCCCACCGTCCTTGAGGATGGAAAGGGTACGTAGAGGAGCGATAGTCGGTCCTCGCTGACTGACATGCCCCTCCCTGTCCCCCCAAACCCTTTCTCTTCGTGGGAGATTCTCCCAGAGGTCAAGCGTCAAACACCTCTCAATCTCAGCGTCATCAATGGTGGTAACTAATAAACCAGCCGTCGCATATGGTTTGCTCAATGGTGGAAGTGACAACGAAGAGGACGGCAAGACAGACTCTTGAATGTCTGGCATATTCAGATCTAGCATATCTCTGTGGGATTTTCAGGTTGCGAGCAGGTGGAGGCAAGAGGGGGATGATTCTCCGGCTCCTTAGTCAAGAAGAACACAGAATTGAGAGAGTGCTTGTTTTTGCGCGTCTTATTCAATTGGGTCATTATGCCGAAGTTCAGATTGAGAAGAAGGCGCTCAGAGATTTGCTGGCCAAGAACCACCTGCCAATAAGTGGGAACAGACACAGGCTCTACCTCCAGCTGATTGAGAATGGTAAGTTGTCCGTTTCCGAGATTCTAGGCCTGATGAATACTAGGGGACTCAGGAATGTCTATAACGAGTTGTTTGACAAGCCTGCTCTAGACCCAGAGTATGCGCTGAAGAACGAGATTGAGAATTGGGTCAATGAAGAACCGCCAGCGGAGCAACCGCCGCGAAAGGGGTTTTCTTCGGACGTATGGCAGCATGCGCCAGGAGATACACATCCGACATATGGCCCATGGGGTATACCACATACGAGGACGGTGTCGACGGTCTCTGGGGAGCGAGACGACACGGTTGCGAAGGTTGAAGCATCCAGAGCCAAGGAATTTGATGTTGCGATTTCCTATGCATCAGAGGACACAGATGTGGCGAAGCATTTGGCGGAAAGGCTGAAGAAGGAGCAGATATCGGTATTCTTTGACGAATTCTTTAAGGCAGATATGTGGGGGAAAAGCCTAAGCACTCGATTCAAAGAGACTTACGGAGCAAACACGGCGTTTGTCCTAGTCTTAGTGTCCAAGCACTATGTAGTTAAGGATTGGACCGACTTCGAATTCTCAATTGCCCGCGGTGAGGCCAGGACTCGGGAGGAGGAGTTCATTCTCCCGGTCAGACTAGATGACACCCTTATGGCTGGCTTGAAGTCGGACGTCTGTTACATGGACCTTAGGAAGGATCGAATTGATGGAATCGTAAGAGACTTCAAGAAGAAGCTCGAGAACCGACGGAAATCGCGAGGAGCTGCGAAAGTTGATCTCCTCCGTCGTTTGATTCCCCGCTTGAGTTGAATTGCTGGCGAGTTAGCTCAGAAAACCACGGTCTTATCATGTGCACTGACTCCGAGTCACATTTCCTTCAATCCCGAAGGCCGGTTCAGCGCATGTGGATGGCTCCGCGCGAATGCCTTCCTGTTGTAGCTCGAAGCCTCGCCATCAAATCGGTTCTGAGGCGAAATTCGGGATATTTCAGGTTTTTCAGGTCGGCTGAGCGTGCAGAATCTCTGATATCGGGTCGGGCCTTTGGCAAGGCAATCTCATACGCCGCGCGGCGTAATTAAATAGAATGCAGCCTTGGTCTGGGGTCACATCAAGAAGAGCAGGGAGTCCAACACGAACCTTACTGTGTACGAAAGAGGACCGAACTTCGATAGCTTCTTGGCGGAATCTAAGGGGGATCGCGGAGACAGCACCCCCTTGAAAGCCAGCGAGGAGTGATTCCTCTTGGAGCGCCTGGCAGTAGGGGGTTCCGCCGACAAAACTACGATAGGAGAGACCAATTGCCTCTCTGGCTGCGTGGATGGGGACAACACGCAGCTAGATGGTAAACATGAACCCGAGATGGAAACCCGACTCGGGACGGGCGACAAGGAACTTGATGAACACGACCTCGGAGAGATTGAAGAGGATACAGTGCCTCTCAACGTGACCGAGATCGTGAGTCGTTTCGAAGAGCAGACACGGGCAAGACTGAGGGCGGAGACCCAGGCGGACTACGTAAGAGCCTTCAGGAGGTTCTGCATGGCCTCAGGCCTCAAGGACTACTCTAGAAGACAAGTTGCTGGGCCAAAAGGCAGAGAGCTCGTCCTTAGGCACTTGGAGGCCATTCCGAAGCCTAGCTGGGGTCGGGTCGTAGCTGCGCTCAAACCGGTCTGGACATATGGTTTGGGCCTTCCGTGGCCGATCGATTCAAAGCGGGACCTTGGCCGGTTGCCAGGAGTAAGAAGGCGAGAGAGCCCCAACGATTCCGTTATGAAGGCTTGGAAGAAGGCCCTTGCGTTCGAGACGGACCTTTATCTGAAGCTTGTGTGGTTGTTGATTGCACAGCATGGCTGGCGACCTTCCCATGTCTGCAAGATGAAGTGGAGAAATGTTCGGTTCGGCGAGGATGGAAAACCCTATGCTATCGTTGCGGACGGAGTACGGGAGAACTTCAAGACATGTTCACCTATCGCCGCACACCTATCCCTGACTTGGTCGAAGCCCTAACCGTTTGGCAGGCAAAAGGATTTGCATCTCCGGAGCATCCAATTCTGCCCTGGAGAAGCGCTACTGGAAAGGGGGACTACACAAAGCAGCAGGACCGAAACGCCTTCATTTATCATTGGGGAAAGCTTCAGAGGAAATACGGACTCCCCCATTTGCGACCGGTCGATGTAAGGCATTGGGTTGCATCGAGCTGTCGAAAGGCCGGTCTTAGCAAGCAGGCAACAGCCGCTCTAATGGGCCACGATCCCACGCAAGGAGGTGCCATGTGTGACTGGTACGACAATCCCCAGACAGCGGACTATCTGGACGAGCAGGCTCTGAGATTCCCAAATGGACCGCTAGGCATGTTGGATCCTCCCGCCATAGAGATTGCTGAGGGCATGCCTCCTGAGGTCCTGAGCCTGGTCGCTGCGTACTGACAGGTTAAAGTCGGTACGCTGGAATTCGCAAACAAGGTCGAAGCCCTACGCCTTCAGAAAGTCCCTTCAGTTGCATCCGTGGAAACCTGATTTGTCGATCGGATTTCCGGGCTGGAAATAGTTTTGCTATTGGATGCTGACCTTGGCCAGACGCCTGCAAACAAGATAGACAGCAAGGAATTCGGGCACTCGGTTCTCCCCAGGATCGAGAGCGTAGCTCTGTCCTTTCAGGGTCACTATCGCGGGTTTCTCGAGAGAGACTCTCACCTCTCTGTCGCCGAACGCCTTGGGCACGGCGTCAGTGAACGGGTCGAACCTCTCAAGAGCCTCGCGGCTCATCGGAATCACCTCGAAACCCGTCTTGCCGTGGAGCGAACTCGGGAGCCGAATCAGTCTCTTTATGTCCGACGTGACCGGCTCGTCGGTCTCCCCCTTCATTCGACTCTTGACCTTCAGGTCGACGATTTCCAGGAACGCATCCTCGTGTCTCTGGGCCGAGAAGACCTCGAAAGTGTTCTGAGAACGCATCCGGTCGACGCCTCGCTTCCCACGGTCTCCCTCGAACAGATCGGTGTACAGACCCTCGATGGTCTTCTTCCCGATCTCTCGTTTTGACTCTTCCAGCATCTCGGACAACTTGGCGACTGCCTGCGCGTGGTCGAGCTGGTCCAGCTCTCCAAGGAGGGCATCGACACCCTTTCTCATCCGAGATCTCCATCCGCCGTCCTCGAGTCCCGGCATGGACCTCTTCTGTGACACGTCCGTCCTTTCCTTGAATCGTCCTCTCTCAAAGATCTCCGCTGGAAATACCCAATCTATGTCCAAGTCGGTCCCGGTGATGTAATCCACAATCTCCCTTCTTTCATGGCTCGATAGTCTCGTCACCCTGGGACTGTTGATGTGTACGTGGTATCCACGGCCGCCCGAGAACACTATCTTGAGGTCGCCCTGCTCAAACCCCAAGTCGCCTAGAAGGAATTCGTCGATCAAGCGCTTCACCTCATCCTTGACACGCAAGAGCATCTTCTCGTAAGGAAGGTTCTTCGCGCCCTCGACATGATCTGCATCCAGGTCGAATATGAGGTCCGCACCCAACCACTTCTTCTCCGCCATCGTCGGAGCCCCGGGGTCCTCATAGTACGCGCATGAGTAGTATACGTGCGCGGGCGCCTGCTCTACAAGGTAGTTCTTGAGAGCGGCCCTCGAAGCGAACCCCTGATGCCTGATCACGAAATCCCTGTCGAAGAACATGAACCCGAACTCCCGCTTCGAGAACCTCTCCGGCATCGACAGGGGAGCCTCCCGGTAATGCTTTGAGAACTGACTCATAAGGAATCGCAACGACTCGTCTGCGGCCATTCCTTCGAGTCATGTTACTGACTCGTATATTAAGCTCACATATCCCTGGAATTCGCAGGTAGCGCCATCTCAGAAACCATAAAAAGGGGATAGTGTCATAGTCGGTAATAGTCTGGGAAATCATGATCAAGACCTATGTAAGGGTGGTGCTGTGCAGCGATGGCGAGTCCCCCAAGCAAGTCATCGAGCGCATGCGCAAGGTCGGCGCAGTGCCCGTGGTCGGTGACTACGATTTCGAGCTAACCCTTGAGGACGACGAGAGGCTTTTCGACAAGCTCGAGGACATCCATCGGGCGCTGCGCGGCTCAGGCGCGAGTTACACAGTCACGACGCAAACGGGCGCAGAGGCATCCTCTTCCGCCAGGACGAGGAAGGTCATCGGTCGCAATGTAGACCTCAAACCAGTCGAGCTCAAGAAATCGCTCTTCAAGGCGAAGATCGAAAGGTGGAGGGATATGGGACTCGACGTGTCCGAACTTGAGGCCGTGCTCGAGGAGGACCCCAATAGGTTCCGCGAGGTCAGCAAGGATTTCCTGAGAACCCATCTCGACAAGCTGTCCGTCGTAAAGGACGTCAGGCAGAACGAGAACCAGGTCGATGGTGAGATCCTGGCCCTTCTCGACGAGAGCGGGAAGACGATATCTGAGCTCGCAAGGGCGACCGGCTACTTCGAGGACCAGGTCGTCCTCTCTCTTGGCCGGCTGATTTCATCGGGCAGCGCCAAGCGTGATCAGAGAGGGAGCGTTGAAATCTATTGCATGGTCGCCCCACCGGCTCCTGCGGTCAGGAAGACTATCGAGCTAGTGCCTGCCAAAGATGACGAGGATGCCAGAAGAAGGGTACTCGAAGCTATCCCCAAAGATGGCGCATCGGCCAAGGATGTCATTCGTTCGGCGAAAGTGCCACGCGAGCAGTTCATGAAGGCGATGTCAACGCTGATCTCTAGCGGAATAGTGAAGAGGGTCCAGAGGTCGGGCAAGGAATTCTATTATCGGACCTGAAAGGGCATGGTTCGGACCCTGGCTGGCATCCTCTCCAAAGGTTTAATACAGACGCCTCTCGATTGAGCGGCGGTCAGGAAGTCGTCAAATGCGAGCGCTCGAGATGAGGGACGTCAAGTTCAGATACAAGGGCTCCGAGAAACGGGCCCTTGATGGTGTCACCCTCGATGTTGAGCAAGGTGAGTTCGTCACCATCCTGGGGGCGAACGGCTCAGGCAAGTCTACCATTTGTCTCCTCTCCAATGGTCTGATTCCTCACGCCATTTCAGGAGATTTGGAAGGAACTGTCGAGGTGTTCGGAAAGGATGTCAGGACGGTTTCCGTTGCTGACCTGTCAACGAAGGTTGGCGTGGTCTTCCAGGAACCTGAAAGCCAACTCTTCTGCATGAGTGTCGAGGAAGAGGTCGCCTTCGGCCCTGAGAACCTGGCTGTCCCCAGAGATGAGATTATCAAGAGGGTCGAATGGGCGCTGGACCTCGTCGACCTCAAAGGATTCAATGACCGCTCACCGTTCAACCTCTCGGGCGGACAGAAGCAGAGAGTTGCGATCGCCGCCGCGCTTTCGATGAAGCCCGACATGCTGCTCCTCGATGAGCCTGCCTATGCATTGGACCCTGTCGGCAGGATAGAGCTCTACTCGGTGCTTCGGTCGCTGAAGGAGAAGTACGGATTGACGGTCGTGCTTGCCGAGAGGGATGCGGAGGACGCCGTGGCCTTCTCTGACCGCCTCGTTCTCATGAAGGACGGGGTCATTGTGAGATCAGGGTTGCCAAGGGAGGTTCTCCGGGATCCACATGTCTTGCGCTCCGCAGGGGTGGCTCCCCCACAATTGACGGAGCTCGCATCTATGATGAATTCCAGGCTGCGCACGACGGACCTCTCGTTCCTGAATGTGGATGAGGCAGAAATCGCGATTGTGAGGAACGTACTGAATCCAGGGGGCGTGGGCAGGCCGTGATTCCGCGCCCTGACAGCTCCTCCCACGATGAGCGGATCATATCGGTCAACGGTGTCAAGTTCTCGTACGACGGTTGCGTTCCGGCCCTCGCCGGGGTCACCCTGAACCTGAAGAGGGGCGAATACGTCGCGATTGTGGGCGGGAACGGTTCCGGAAAGACCACCTTGGCCAAGATGCTCAATGGACTCCTGAAACCTGCCAGCGGTACAGTGACCGTTCGCGGCAAATCGACCCTCGATCAATCCGTCGCCGAATTGGCGCGGTATGTCGGTTACGCATTCCAGAATCCGGACCATCAGCTGTTCTGTTCGACCGTCGATGATGAGGTGAGGTTCGGCCCGCATAATCTCGGGTACAAAGGAGACGACCTTTCGAAGAAAGTCGGGCGGGCGTTGGAGACGATGCGATTGACTCAGCTCAAGGACAAGCCACCCCTGTCCCTGACTCTGGGCCAAAGGCGCAGGATATCGATCGCTTCCGTAATCGCGATGGATTCGGAGGTCCTGATCTTTGACGAGCCGACAACGGGCCTCGATACTCAAGAAACGGACGACCTCATGTCGAGCATAGAGGGCCTGAATAGGGAGGGCAGGACCATCGTCCTTATCACACACGACATGAGGCTCGTGGCCAAGCACGCGAAGCGCGTCGTCGTGATGTCCAGGGGAAGAATTGTGCTCGACACTGATCCCCGAGGGGCGTTCTCAGACCTGGATCTACTGCGGGCGAGCAGCATGCTCCCTCCGCCAGTCGTCATCCTGGCCCAGCGCCTGAAGAAGTACGGTCTTTCTGGAGAGGCGCTCTCTCCTGAAGAGCTGTTGTACCTCGTTTTCAGGGGGAAAGGTGGTATCCGTTGACTGGTTTCACTGACCTGTACACCGAAGGTGATACCTTCCTACACAGGATGGATCCAAGGGTCAAGATAGCGGCCGTTGTCCTTCTCAGTTTTCTCGCTTTCGTCCTGACCGAACTTCGGTACCTGATTATCCTCCTCGCCTTCATCTTCCTGCTTCTGCTGATGGCGCGCGCGAGACTCACGAAGACGGTCTTCGCCCTGAAGTTCGTTCTTCGACTCATGCTGCTCATCGCGATTCTGTGGCCATTCTTCGACCGGTCGGGAACGCCTGTGATCGTCTCCATGGGCCCGATCAATATCACCGAGCCAGCGATATGGAGGGGGGCAACATCTGCGGTCAGGGTCGGCTGCCTGGCCGCCGTTTGGTACATTCTGATGTTCACCACTTCTCAAAGGGATCTTGTCCTTGCCCTGGTGAGAATGGGTCTCCGGTTCGACTATGGGCTTACGGTGGCGATCACTCTCAGGTTCTTCCCGACCTTCGTCTCGATAATCGATTCGATCACGGACGCTCAGAAGGCCCGCGGATTGGAGTTCGAAAGGGGCAATATCGTGAAGCGTTCGAGGAACTACGTCGCGGTGCTCGTGCCAGCCATCGTGACGGCGCTTCGGACCTCGGACGCACTGTCACTCGCGCTTCAGTCCAGGGCATATGGCGCAAGGACCGACAGGACCTATGTCCGAGAGCTCCACATGAGGGCCACGGACTACGCGGCGCTCGCCATCTTCGTCGCTTTGCTGGTCGTGCCCCTGGCTGCACGGCACGTGTTCTCGGTGTCTGTGTGAAGGTCGAATAGACACGCAGATTCCCTACAGGATTAAGTAGCCCGTGCACATTCGCTTATCTGGAACCATGGCGGGGATCACACCAAATCGTTCGCGGCCGTTCATGCTGGTGTTATGCATTGTGGCAGCGTTAGTCCTGGTCCCTCTCGCGAAGGCTGATGCGTCATCTGTGGTGCTTGTTTCGGTCAGCGCTCAGAGCCCGGGTGATCCGGTTGCCGACGCCGGACCGAATCAGACCGTTGTGACCGGGACGACCGTGAAATTCGACGGTTCTGGATCCTCGGACGACCTCGGGATTGCCAACTACACTTGGAGTTTCACATACGACGACGAGCAGCAGCTCCTGTATGGGGTCTCACCTGAGTTCACGTTCTCATCTCTCGGATCCTACCTGGTGAATCTGACGGTTGCTGACTCCAGCGGGAACCACGACACGGGTTCTATGTCCGTCACAGTCGAAAAGAGCCTGCTCATGAAATACTGGCCAGCACTCCTTGTGGGCGCTTTGGTGGCCATAGCCGTCGCCCAGATCGCTCTTGCCAGCAGGAAGAAAGGGTTCGTGTCTCCGAGATCAGTCGCAAGGTATGGTGTCCTGACGGCATTGACGGCTGCGGTGACAATGGCCACATTCGTTCCCTTCGCCCCCACCAAGGGATACTTCAACCTCGGGGATTCGATCGTGTTCTTCTCCGGTCTGACCTTCGGGATGAGGGCCGGCGGAATCTGCGGTGGGTTCGGGTCTGCAGTCGCTGATATCCTGTTGGGCTCCGGATACTTCGCACCACTGACGTTGGTCGCAAAAGGCTCTGAGGGAGCAGTATCGGGCGCAATCAGCAGGCTGAAGGTCGGGAGCAAGCTGGCTATCGTGCTAGGGATCGCCCTTGGGGGAATGTGCATGGTCCTTTCATACTTCATAGGCGAGCTGTTCCTGCTCAATGTCGGTCTGGGTGCCGCGCTGTTCGAGGCGGCCGGGAACACGGTACAAGTCATCGTCGGAGGCTCAATCGGCGCGCTCTTGTCGTACTCCGTAAAGCGTGCTTACCCGAAGCTGGCCGACGAGCAGTAGAGCTGGTGGATGACCACGTGAGACACGATCCGTTGTGAGGTCCTCGGCTCACTTCTTGAGTTTCGCCAGTTCCTTCTCGCCGATTCTGTCCCTTGGCAGGACCCTCTTCATCGAACCCATCATGTGCATTCCAAAATTCATCATCCATCCTGGAAGAGATATGCCGTATCTCGTGCCCGTCTCCACCATGTGACCGGGGTTCATGATTCCGTTGGGATCGATCATGTCCTTGATCTTCCGGATGAGCTTCGCGCCCTCCTTTCCTCGGTATTTCGCGAGGTTCCCCGCGAAGAACACCCCGAGACCGACCGGCCGTCCGCCGTTCTCGAATGCGAGGTCTCCCAGCCTCTTGGCGAACCCCATGGCGGCGGTGGATGCAACCAGCTTATGCTCGTCTGTAAGGTAGTATGGCATCAGCATAACAGTGTTCTGGTCGGCGACGGTGCCAATCAATGGGGCATTCATCTTTAGCTGCTTTATGATCTTAGCGGTTCCATCCAGGACCACATTCATCTTGTCAATCGGAATCAGGACCTCTCCGGGGATTGCACCAACGCCCAGCTCTCTGACTCTGAACTCGTAGTTCCTCTCAGACCATTCGTGCTGGGCGGTCTCGCTTGGTTCTTTCTTGGCGCCCGCTGCGAGCATTATCTCGTCTATGGCCTTCTCCTCGACATCGACGGATGTCTTGGGACCAGTCAGGGCCATGGTGATCATGCACCCGACGTCTGGAGCGTGCTTGCCTACGGCGCGAAGGTAGTCGAAGTGAAGTCTGTCCCCGAACATGATGTGCATCGGTGTGACGCCGCTCCTCACCATGCGCTGCAGGGCGGGCTGGAACTTGCGCAGGTCGTCGAACGAATAGCTGACGGCCCTGAGCTCCTCCGGTTTCGGAAGGACGGCGAACGTGACCTCAGTCACGACTCCCATCGTTCCCTCAGAACCGACAAACAGCCAGTTGAGGTTGGGGCCACCGCCGTTCTGCGGGACGTACTTGTCACCTGTATGGACGACCGCGGTGTCCGGAAGAACGACCTCCATGTCCCTTATGAGGTCCATCGCGCTGCCGTACTTGTAGGCGCCGATCCCGGTGCCCCCCGTGTTGATCCAGCCGCCCAATGTGGCCGACGGCGCGCTGCTCGGGTAGCATGGCAGGAATAGCCCTTTCGCGTCCAGAGCCTCCGCCAAAGCCTTCCACGTTACACCTGGCTGCGCAATTACTGTGAGGTTCTTCACATCGATCTCGATGATCTTGTTCATCGCGGTCATGTCGAATGTGATGCCGCCCTTGACAGGTACGGACCCGCCCAGGCCCCACGAGCCAGCTCCTCTCGGGATGATCGGTCTGTTGAGCGAGATAGCCCTTCGGACCTCTTGAATGATCTCCTGGGTGTCCTTCGGCCTTTTGACCTCGTCTGGCATCGTCTTGAAGATCACGTCCATCTCCTTCGGAAGCGGTGCAAGGTCGTGACTGTACAGTCTTCTCTCCATCTCGTCATGTGTGCTCTCAACCATCATTAACACCTTTTGGAATGCGATGTGAGAGTTCGTCTCCCCGGCCGGATGGTAAGCTCTCATCCCCAATAAATCTATATGTTCCACACGTTCGAGGACCCTCCCAATCTGCACGGGCCCCGCAACTGACCCTGGACTCACGTCGAAACCCTTTTATCCTGCCTGTCTGTCAACGGATTGTTGTACAAGTCCGAATGCGAGGGGAGAGTGCACATAAGATGGGCGCGACACTGAGAATGCTAGCATTGTTTGCCGGCCTGATACTCATATTCACCATGATAGGTTGGCTCCTGGGCACGCTGTTCTTCAACGATTGGGTGATTGGATCACTGATTTTCCTGGGCCTCGCCCTCATAATCAATTTCGTCAGCTACTTCTGGAGCGACAAGATCGTCTTGTGGTCCTTCGGCGCCAAGATCGTTTCCCAGGTTGAGTACCCTAGGCTGCACAAGGTTGTGACCGAGGTCTGCATGAGGGCCGACATGCCAATGCCCAGGATTGCGGTCGTCCCTTCGAGGACCCCGAACGCGTTCGCTACTGGAAGGAACAAGAACAACGCGGTGATTGCAGTGACTGACGGCATCATGTCCCTCCTGCCGGACGAGGAGCTGGAGGGGGTCCTGGCCCACGAGATGGCTCATATCAAGGACAGGGACATGCTCGTGATGACGGTCGCTGCCACGATCGCCGGGGCAGTCGCCTTCGCTTCCAGAATGGCATTCTACGGTTCACTTGGCAGGAGTAGGAACAACAGCGGCGGAAACGCAATTATACTCCTGGTAGCGGCCATCACAGCGCCTATCGCGGCGTTGCTCCTGCGGCTCGCCATCTCCAGGAGCCGGGAGTACAAGGCGGACAAGGAAGGCTCGCTCATGATCCAGAGACCACTCGCGCTCGCCCGGGCTCTCGAAAAGCTGGAAGATGCCAACAGGCGCCGGCCGATGGAAAGAGGAAGCCCGACGTCAGCATCGCTGTTCATCGTCAACCCGTTCAGCGGTGGAGGCCTTGTCACGCTGTTCATGACACATCCTCCGATAAAGGTCAGGGTCAGCCGTTTGAAGCAGTTGGCTGAGGACACTGGCTACTTGGGCTGATTCGAGAAAACCATTTCACCCGACTTTCTCCCATTTCTCGAGCTTCATCACGCTCGACAGGGTGCCGCCTTTCTTGATCTCTTCTCTCACCCTGTTCTCCCTCTCCAGGACGTCGAGCGCCCTGTTCGCGACCTCGACAGCGTGCTCCTGCGGCACGACAACCACTCCGCTCTCGTCGCCTATTATCCAATCACCGGACTTCACGGGAACGCCGCCGCAGACAATCTCGTGCCCGATCCCCCCGTACCCCTTGGGCTCACCAGCATTGGACGCAACATGTCTCGAGAAGCACGGGAACCCCATCTCGATGATCGAGTCGATGTCTCTTGCAGCGCCATCGATGACGACGCCCGCCACACCCTTGGTCTTGCAGCTCCACGAAGCGAGTTCGCCCCAGACCGCGATCTCTCCCGCGCATGCGTCGACGACGATGACATCCCCCTCCCTTGCGCGGTCGATGGCCTCGACAGGCTTCGCCCAGTCCCCGTTCACGGTGTGGACCGTCAGAGCCCTTCCGACCATCTTGACGCCGTGTTTGATCCTGGGATGAATGCCTTTCATGGCGCCCTTCTTGTGTTGAGCATCAGCAACGTTCGGCGAGGAGACTCTCAAGAAAGCCTTTCGGAGGTCCTTCTCGCCGTACCTCTTGAACAGTTCTGTCTTGACCGCCTTACAGGTCGTGATGGATTTCTTGACTTTGCGAGCAGCCGATGCTACGTCCTTGGCCTTGATGACCGCTCCCCCGACTATGACGATCGATGCCCCCGCTCGCAGTATGTCCGGGGCAGTCTCACTGTTAATGCCACCTGCCGCGGCAATGGGAATCCCCACCGCTCTCGCGAGCCCCTTCAGCTCGGAGATTGGGGATCCTCCGACCATCTGCTCGTCGATGCCGACATGAACGCAGATGTAGTCAGCCCCCATCTTCTCGACCTGTTTCGCCCTCTTGACCTTGTCTTCGACATTGAAAAGATCGACCATCACCTTGGCGCCGTACTGCCTCGCGCTCAGGATGGCCTCGGTTATTGTAGGATTTGACGAGACTCCGAGAACGACCACGACGTCCGCTCCTGACTTGGCTGCAATCTCGACCTCGGCGCCCCCGACATCGATGGTCTTCATGTCCGCAACGATGGTGTGCTTTGGAAACGCCTTCTTCAGCTTCCTGACGATCTCCATGCCCTCGCTCTTGATGAGGGGCGTACCCGCCTCGATCCAGTCCGCCCCGCCTTTTACGGCAGCGGCGCATATCTCGAGCGCTCGGTCCCCGTGCACAAGGTCCAGGGCAACCTGCAGGACTGGTTTCATCGGCTCAAACACCTCCCTCCATCGTTAAAAACATGTCGAAAGGACGCTACTGACGCACAGCTCTCTCCACATCTGCTCCTTCATCAACCTTTCTGGCCCGGGAGCAAGGCCGCTCACCCGCGCGAAGAAACAATAATATGATGTCCCAATCATACTGCGGAACTGATGGCGCAGAAGACCCCCGATAGAGAGCGATGCGCTACAGGTATCGAAGGCCTGGACACCATTCTGTACGGCGGAATCCCCAGGTCCAACACCATACTCCTTACGGGAAGCTGCGGCACCGGGAAGACATCATTGGCACTCGAGTTCCTAATTCACGGGGCAGCCAAGGGGGAGAACTCACTCTTCATCTCGGTCACAGAGGACTCCGAGAAGCTCCTCGCCAACATAATACCCTACAAGTTCTTCGACAGGAGCCTGATCAAGTCCGGGCGGCTCGTGTTCGTCGACCTGCCCATCATGTACGAGCGCCTGGGGATGACAAAGGCGGAGCTGAGCATGGAGGAGATAGACCTGCTCGTGTCGTCAATTGCCAACATCGCCTCGGAGCTGGACACGAAGAGGATCGTTGTGGATTCCATAACGTCCGTCTGCTACAAGCTCAAGACCTCTGAGAAGATCAGGGATTTCATTCTGAAACTGGGCAAGTCTCTGTCAGACCTGAACTGCACGTCCATCCTCGTGGGCGAAGTGGCGGCGAACGCCACCGCCTATTCCAGCTTCGGTGTCGAAGAGGCGATAGCCGATGGGATCATCCTAATGGCGAACATGGAACGCCGAGGGGATCTGCTCCGGACGTTGCAAGTGATCAAGATGCGGGGAACTTCGCACTCGCGGGCGAAGTATGTCCTGGACCTCACGCCGATGGGCGTCCTGCTCGTGCCGCTCCTTAAAGGAGGCAGCACAGGATGAGTCCTGAGATGGCCAACGCACAGCAGATCGCCGCGGAGCTCATGGAGACGCCGCCGTCGTCTGCGATATCTCTCCAGATGAGTGTGGACAACTATCTGGACGTCATCCGGGGGGTCATCGACCTCTTCGCCAACAAGAAGGGGATGGAGACGATATATGTCACAGCCACCATATCCTCTGACCAGATCAAGCGCGTACTCGAGGCCCTCGACATCGACACTTCCAAGATATACTTCGTCGACTGCATCTCGCACATCATGATGGGGGCGTCCGCCGCTCAGCTGGACGACCACACGACCATCGTCGAGAGCCCGACTATGCTCGAGAACCTCATGCTGAAGGTCGAGTATCTCATCAGGCGGTCTCAATCCAAGGACAAGCTGGTAGTCATAGATTCCATCAACTCTCTCGCCATCCACAACAACAACTGGATTTTGTCCGAGTTCCTTCACATCCTCGTATCCGGGCTCAGGTCGCGGGAGGTCTACACGGTCATCCTCTCTGTCGAGGAGCACTCCACGCCCGATCTCAACAATATGGTGAGCTTGGTCTGCGACCACGGCATCCGCGCGGGCAGGCAGGTGGAATGAGATGAAATTCACTAGCATTGGGATCCCCGCACTCGACGAACATCTCGGAGGAGGGATCCAAAGAGGTTCGACGGTCCTCGTCACGGGGACTCCTGGCTCGGGAACGGAGTTTTTCGCCAAGCAGTTCGCGTCCGTGGGATCGGAGGCAATCACGTATTTCACGTCGACGGAGCGCGACGAGGATGTGCTCAACGTCATGCGAGAGTACGGCTGGAGGACGGACCTGAACATTGTGAATTTCGGCGCGAAGTACTATGACGGCGTCCTGGCCAAGAAGCTCGCCGTGAGCAAGTACCGACAGGAAGGAATCAAGCTTGGCGACATCAGGAAATTCAGGGAGCAGGACGCCGCCAAGGAGGAGAACTTCCTGACATTCCTCGCATACGAGATTTCCAAGTTGACGCCTCCGTTCAGAGTGATCATCAATTCTCTGGACTTCTTTCTCGAGAACTATGAGAGCCCGGAGGTGCTCATGGCGGTTCGGACAATAAAACTCCACACCCAGCGTTCCGAGAGCGTGACCCTCATGACAATGCTTAAAGGGGTCCACGATTCGCGCATCCAGAGCAGCATCGAGGATCTTGCCGATGTCATCCTTGAACTCGATCGCGAGAAAGTCGGCCACGAGTTCAAGAAGTACATTATCGTTCAGAAGGTGAGGAACCGGCCATCGATGGTCGGGATCATTCCCACGGCCTTCGATTCCACGGGCTTCAAACCCGGGTAGTCTGCGGTGGCCTTGAAGGTGGGCGGCGCTTCTCGTCCCGTGATTGTCGTCGTTTTTATACTGTCTATATAAATGCAAGAAGACGTGGTCTTCTTCTGAGGCCAAAAAAGCGGCATATCCAGATGTCTTACATCGGCAGTTATCGAAGTTGATAACGATACGATTTGAGAATCAGCCACAAACTTATATAGCCTTGGCTCGGGCGTATTCACCTCGTGCAGGTATTAAAAGCCTGCAGGAGGACAAAACATGAAGAAGATTTGGGCTGTCCGAAAGGACGCCGAGGCTGTGTCCCCCGTCATCGCGACCATCCTGATGGTTGCGATCACAGTCGTCCTAGCGGCCGTGCTGTATGTCATGGTGCTGGGATTCGGGGGCGATACGGGGAATACCCCGCAAGCGACGTATTCGACGACGACCATCACGAATGGTAAGAAGGTTACCATTCTGAGCATGACCGCGAACAACGTCCCGTGGGACGACATCACGATTGTCCTAAAGGACGCGACAACGGGCACTGCAAGCTGGTTGCCGGTGAAGGAGGATCTGAACGACCAAGCTGGTGACTCGATGAACTACACCGGCAAGGCATTGGGTTCCTTGACTGTCGCATGCTGGGCGTTCGACAATATCGGTAACGGCCTCGTAGACGGCGGTGACTACATCACCCTCTTCACATACGGCGGTGCAACAAACTTCGTATCTGGAGTGACGTACACGGTACAGTTCCTGTACGAGCCGACTGGTGACCAGATCGGTAACCCAGTGACTTGGACCGCCTAAACGCCATTTGGCTTGGGCGAGCAGATCACTCGTAAACCCTTTCCTCTTCCCTCATTTTTGTGTTCTTTCGTGAGCCTGGACGCTCCTTCCTGACCATCTCCGGGGTTGTCTCATCAAAAGCCATATCCATGCGTCTTGTCATTTGCCGGATGATGAAAGCTGGATCCGTTCTGCCCGTGGTCATGAGCGGCAACGAGGCTGAGTCGTTCGTCATTCGCCTGCTCACGGAGCGGGGGCCGCTTAGCACAATGGATGTGGAGAAGCTAGCGAGGAAGCAGCACAAGCGGTGTCCCGACCAGACTGTCCTATTCCTTACCAAGATGAAGAAGAAGGGCCTCATCAAGGGCGAGGTTTCCTACGTGAGAAAAGGCTGGATATGGTGGGTCGGCGAGTCCAATCAGTAGAGCATCACGGATGTGTGCGCGAGTCGGTCTGTCAGCTTCTGCCTCGGGTCCTGCGTGTCCATGGCCATCCCCACGATCCAGTCGAGCAGGAGAAGCGGCACGAATATCTTAGACACGTTCCTCATCAACGCCTGCGGGCCGGTCATCTTGCCGGACACGGGCACCGCCTTGAGACGGAGGAGCATCTTTCCAACGGTCCCGCCTATCACCAGGTCGAACAGGGCGGCGTATAGGAAAAGGATCGCTCCTGCGAACCACCATGGGAACAGCCAGGACATTCCCGCGAACCTGAATAGCACCGAGACCGGCGCGTAGATGATAATAGAATCGATGATGATCGCGACGATCCTTCTGAGCCAATGTTGCTGGAGAGCGCTGTCCTTGCTTAGGTAGTCGAAGCCGGTTACCATACTCTGTGTCTCCCTAATCCTCGGATGCCCATCCTCTTTTTATTACTTTTTGTGGCGGCCGCGCCGCGCCACTCGGATCGCCCGTCTGTCATCACGGTTCAGCAGGAATTATCTCGTCATGGTGGCGCTCGCATATCGGCGCTCCACCCTAAAGAACCATCTGGAAGATTCGCGAATCCCATGGCTATGCCTTTATACCGACAATCTCACTTGATGTGCGCACATGCCCGAGGTCAAGCTGTTCGCCCTGATGGAACACGAGGACGATCCGAAGAAGTGCACGGCCGCGAAGGTCGTCAGGTTCGGCCTAGTGAAAGAGGTAAGAGATGTCAAGAGGATTCCACGTGGAGCGATTGTGCTCGATCCCGAGGCTGAGAAGGCACTCTCCCATGAGGATTCAGATGCGGCCTCGAGATTCGGAGTGGTCGTCCTCGACTGCTCCTGGAACAGGCTCTCCAAATTCCCGAGGATCAAGAGCGGCTTGAGGCATAGAGGCCTGCCCTTCCTACTTGCCGCGAACCCCACCAACTTTGGCAAACCTCAGAAGCTGTCGAGCGCAGAGGCTTTGGCAGCATCGCTGTTCATACTTGGCGAGTCGGCCCGCGCAGAGAGACTCATGAGCCTGTTCAAGTGGGGCGGGACTTTCATTGACATCAACCGGGAGCTCCTGGAAGCGTATTCTTCCGCCAGCACTAGCGCTGAGGTGGTCAGCATCCAGAACCGTAGATTACTTGCAAACGAGAAGGAGATGGATGGATAGCAGGACTGTCAGTCTTATGTATCACATTGTCGATTCCCTTTCCCCTTTTGCTGAGCGCTCAGTGAAGGACAGGGACATCGACCGCGACTTGCGGGGGGAGACGAACGCCGAAAGAGTACACGCCTGAAGATCTGACAGCCATTTGGGAGGAGTTCCTAGGAAGCCAGGAGCGGAGGCACCAGGTCTCGGCAATCGCGGATTTGTACCCGGATGTGCGCAGCATCTATGTCGATTTCTCGGAGGTAGAGAAATTCGATCCCGACCTGGCCAACTACACCCTGGCCAACCCTTCCCTTTCCATCAGCTCTGCTGAGCTGGCTATGAAGCGGATGGTCTCTCACGCGCTCACAAATCCGTTCGTGCACTTCAGGATAAAGAACCTCCCGCGGGATTCGCGGATCGAGATTCGGAAGCTGAGGGCCAAGCACCTCGGCGCTTTCGTGGCCATCGAGGGTCTTGTCAGAAAGGCCACGGAGGTGCGGCCAAGGGTCACGGTGGCGGAGTTCGAGTGCGCCAGATGCGGTCACCGGATCGTCGTCGAGCAGGAAGGGATGATATTCCACGAGCCTCTGGAATGCCCGAAGGAGGAAGGCGGGTGTGGGAGGGGGACGGGCTCTACCAAGTTCAGGCTTCTTACTGACCCGTCGGAGTTCGTGGATACTCAGAAGATCGAGATACAGGAGCCTCCTGAGGGTCTCAGGGGCGGGGCCCAGCCAGAGCGCCTCGTGGGCTACATCGAGGACGACCTGTCGGGTCGGATATCCCCCGGAGACCGTCTGATATTGAACGGCGTGCTCAGAAGCCAGCAGAAAGGAGGAGCAGTCAAGTCCACTCTGTTCGAGATAAATCTCGACATCAACTCGGTAGAATACGAGGAGCACGAGTACGAGGAGGTCTTGATAACTCCAGAGGATGAGCTCAAGATACGCGAGTTCGCCAACTCGCCTGATGTATTCGAGAGGATTGTGGCTTCGATATCGCCGACGATATACGGCTATGACCAGGAGAAGGAGGCGCTCTCGCTGCAGCTGTTTGGCGGCGTGACCAAGGTGATGGACGACGGCACTAGGATCAGAGGCGATATCCACATAGCGCTCATCGGGGACCCGGGCACGGCCAAGTCCCAGATATTGAGGTACATGGCCCAGCTGGCTCCCAGGGGCATCTATACCTCCGGGAAGTCGTCTTCAGCGGCTGGCCTAACCGCCGCCGCTGTCAAGGACGAGTTCGGGGAAGGGCGGTGGACTCTGGAGGCGGGTGCTCTCGTCCTCGCGGACAAGGGACTCGCATGCATCGACGAGCTGGACAAGATGAACGACCAGGACAGGTCCGCCATTCACGAAAGCCTCGAGCAAGGGACCATATCCGTGGCGAAGGCAGGCATAACTGCCACGCTCCAGTCAAGATGCGCCGTCTTGGGCGCGGCGAACCCGAAGTACGGTCGGTTCGACGCGAACAGGAATATCGCTGAGCAGATTGATCTACCTCCAGCACTGCTGTCCAGGTTCGATGCTATTTTCACGATGACCGATCGTCCGGAGGCGGAGCAGGACCGGAAGGTCGCGGCGCACATACTGAGGGCGCATAGGCGAGGCGAGCTGAAGCTCCAGGAGGATCCGGACAAGATCACGGTTGTCGACTCCGCGGAGATAATGCGCGACAGCGCCGGCCTTGTCCCGGCCATGGACCGCGATTTCCTGAGGAAGTACGTCGCGTACAGCAAGAGGATCATCCCGATCATGAGCAACGAGGCGGTCCGGACCCTTCAGGGATACTACATCTCGATCAGGAAGCTCGGAGAGGGCGAGGAGGCCTCCGTGCCCATAACGGCCAGGCAGCTGGAGGCGCTGATTAGGCTCTCCGAGGCGAGCGCGCGGGCGAGGCTGAATCAGTTGGTCGCCGCTGAGGACGCGGACCGCGCGATCAAGATCGTTGCATATTACCTCGGCAAGGTCGCGAGCGAAGGCGGGCGCCTCGACATAGACATCATCGCGACCGGCACCAGCCGTGCCCAAAGGGACCAGATATACATAATCCGCCAGCTTGTGCAGCAGCTCGGGGACGAGAAGATCGGGGTCAGCGAAACCGAACTCATCCAGAAGGCCTCTGCCGAGAGCATCCCTGAGGAGCGTGTGCGGGCTTTGCTGAAGCGCTTGAGCGACGACGGCGTCCTCTACAGGCCCAAGCTCGGATACTACAAGCTCGCGGGTGAGGAGCGGCTCGCATGATATGCGTCAAGGTCCACGCCCAGGGCCGCGAAGTGCTCGTCGCGGCGTGCGATTCGGAAATTGTCGGAAAGACATACAAATCCAAAGGGCTCAGGCTTCATGTCTCTGAGTCCTTCTACAAAGGTGAAACCGGGGACGATGACCTGCTTGTGAACAGGCTCGAGATGGCCACGATAGCCAACCTTGCAGGGAAGCGCACCTTGGAGGTCGCCATCCGGCGCGGGTTCGTCAATCCCCAGTGCGTCCTCGAGATCGGTGGCGTGCCGCACGCTCAGATGGCGAGGATGATGTGATTGTTCTGCGTTGAGTGCGGCCGCGAGGGCGAGCTCATAGGTTCAGTCTGCAGGGAGTGCTACGCGAAGAAGCATGTGCTGGCATCGCTCCCCGACCATGTCGACATAGCTCTCTGCGCCCACTGTTCTTCAATGCTCACTGACAAGGGTTGGAAGGATGTCGGCTCGGTCAAGGAGGCCGCTGAGATCGCCGTCATGCAGGCGCTCGTGCTGATGAAGGGCACGCGCATTTCTGAAATGCGCGTCAGTCTGGATGAGAAGGACGAGCGCAACCTCGAGGCGAAGGTCGCCCTCTTGGTCGTAGACCACGGGATCGAGTTCGAGCGCGAGCTGAGCACGATGGTCCGGCTGAAGCGAGGGTCGTGCACGGAATGCTCAAAGCAACAGGGGAGGTACTACGAGGCAATCTTACAGGTCCGGGGTCCTGAGCGCGCTCTGCCGGAAAGGCTTGAGGAGGATATACAGTCGTTCGTGAATAAGCGCGTGGCTTCTCTCCGGAAGGGCAGTCGCGAGGTGTTCGTCAGCAAGACCGAGCGCGTAAAGGGGGGTCTTGACTTCTATTTCAGCACGGTCTCCTCAGCAAAGAACATCGCGAAGGAGCTGCAGGACAGCATGTGCGCGGAGTACAAGGAGTCCTCCAGCCTTTGGGGGCGGAGGGACGGGAAGGAAATCTACAGGATGACATTCCTTGTCCGATTGCTGGGGTTCGGAAAGGGGGACGTGGTCGAGCACAAGGGAAGGGCGTACTTCGTCCGGGGATTGTCCAGAGGTGTCCTGCACGGAATCGACCTGTCGACAGGGGAGGAGCGCGCGATCAAGGTCAAGGATGCCTCTGAGTGCGCTCTGCTCCGGACCATGGCGGAGGTCCTGAAGGCCGTCGTGGTCTCGGAGTCCGCCAGGGAGCTTCAGGTTCTGGACCCTGAAACGATGGAATCCGTCCATGTGAGGAAGTACCCGGGGTTCTCACGAAAAGGCGAACATGTGCGTCTTGTCAAGACGAAGCTCGGCCAGTTCGTCATCTCCGACGGCTGGTAGTCGTACCGTTCCCGACTTGTCTCAGCAAAAGGCATTAATTCTATCGCGACCTTCCCAGGGCGGAGGTCTGAATCATCATGGTTACCGAGACGGATATCCAGAACGCCACGGTAGAGCTTCTTCGGAAGACGGTCGTGAAGCTGCCGGCCGACGTCGAGGAAGCGATCAGGAAGGCGTACGCCGCAGAGACCGACGAGGTCCCGAAGATGCAGCTCAAGGCGATCGTGGACAACATAGACATGGCAATGAAGGGGAACACGCCCATGTGTCAGGACACTGGCGTGACGATATTCTACGTGACTGTCCCGAAGGACTGCAAGGTGGACATCGCGAAAGGAATCACGGATGGCGTCAGGAAGGCGACGAAGGAGGTCCCTCTGAGGCCGAACGCGGTGCATCCTGTCACCAGGAAGAACCCGGGAGACAATGTCGGGGAGAAGCATCCGTACATAAACTGGAAGCTCTGGGACAAGGACTACATCGAAATCACGGTAATGACCAAAGGCGCGGGCTCGGAGAACATGAGCCAGCTCGCCATGCTCACGCCGAGCCAGGGATTGAAGGGCATCAAGGAGTTTGTGTTGAACGCCGTGCTCAGAGCAGGGAGCAACCCGTGCCCCCCGACTATACTCGGAGTAGGTATCGGAGGCTCGTCAGATATCGCGATGAAACTGGCGAAGGAGGCTCTGCTGCGCCCCATCAACCAGAGGCACAGCGACCCCGAGATTGCCAAGCTCGAGAAGGAGCTCTTCGAGGCGATCAATACGCTGGGGATCGGCCCTATGGGTTTGGGAGGTAAGACCACCTGCCTGGGCCTCAACATCGAGTACGCCTTCTGTCACACAGCGAGTCTGCCTGTGGGACTGAACGTCCAATGTTGGGCAGGAAGGCGAGGTACTGTCAGGATACACACGAATGGCAAGGTCGAGTATCCGACACATGAGGGGTGAATGACATGGCCAAGAGATTGAAGACACCGCTTTCGGAGAATGACGTGCGCTCGCTCAAAGTTGGGGAGACGATATTCCTTGATGGTGTGATATTCACTGGAAGAGACGAGGTCCACATCCACGCTCTCGAGTACCTGGAGAAGGGCAAGGAGATTCCAGTCGACTTTAAGGGATCAGCGCTCTTCCACTGCGGGCCGATCATGAAGAAGGTCGATGACAAGTGGGTCGCCGTCGCGGCTGGCCCGACCACGTCTTCGAGGATGAACTCACTCGAGCCGCAGTTCATCGAGAGATTCAGACCAGGAGCAATCATAGGCAAGGGCGGCATGTCTCAGCCGACTGTCGACGCCATGAAGAAATTCGGGTGCGTATACCTGGCATTCACTGGGGGCGCGGCCGTTCTCGCCGCGAAAGGCATCAAGAGCGTCTCCGGCGTCGAATGGTTCGAGCTGGGGATGCCCGAGGCGATCTGGATCATGAACGCTGAGAACTTCGGTCCGCTCACCGTGGCCATTGACTCTCACGGGAACAGCTTGTTCGCAGATGTCGGCGTCAAGGTCAAGGAGAACGAGAAGAAGGCCCGGGAGATGCTCGGCCTGAAGTAGACGGGCGAACCGAGCAAGGCTCAATCCTTGCTCCTCTTTACCACTTTTCCTGTACCCCCCATTTCTGCACTTGTAGAATCCGCGGGCTGTTCCGTTAGCGTTTTCCCTTCTTCCTTGATCTCAGTCCCCTCTTCCGCCTCGTCGTACACGGCTGGGGCGTTCTGAGGCGTCTGGAACGATCGCATTCTGAGATAGACGGCTATCCCGAATATGAGTATCGTCAGGAACAGAGCCAGTATCATCATGGAATGCGCGAGGTCGAACCCGAAGAAGAATCCTTGGAATCCTTCTCGCACAGGTTCCATCGTGAAATTGCGGCTCGTGATGTTCTCCGAAGTTATGACTATGTTCCTCACTTCGAGCGGCAGGAACCCCTCCTTCTTCAGCTGGATCGTGTAGTTGCCAGGACCGAGCGCGGGGATCTGGAACGCTCCGTTGGGATCCGTTTGTCCGGAATGCGTCTGCAGATCCGGCCCGATCAGCGTCACATTCACAGTAGCAATCGGTTTCTTGCTGTCGCTTGTCAGTACATAGCCCTGGAGGACTCCTCCGGGCAAGGGCACGAGCTCGATATCCAGTTCCTTCTCTCCGCCTCTAGGGATTGGCACATCAGCTATTGTGGTAGTGTAGTACCCAGAGAGAGCAGCAGTCACGTTGTAGGTCCCAGCGGTTATGTTGACTATACGGTAGCTTCCGTTGAACAAAGACAGTGTCCAAAGGCCGGTTCCAACAATGGTGACATTCACCTTCGACTTGAGCACGTTCCCGGCCTTGACGACACCAAACAGCCGGGTTGCTTTCTCTGCCAGCGTGAAATTCACGTTGGCGGTCTCCCCTCCTTGCAGGACGAGAACGTCAGAGATCGTGCTCGACGAGTACCCTTGCATGGACGCCGTGAGGTTGTAGTTGCCAGCACTGAGATTGCCAAAGCGATAGTATCCAGTGGCGTTGGTCGGGGTCGATATGACCAGTGGGAATACGGTGATTGATACCGTGGCTCCCGCGAGCGGGTCTGAATCTGGCAGACTCAACACGTAGCCGGAAACAGCTCCAACGAGGGGTGCGAGGACGAAATTGGCCATGGCGAGTCCGCCAATGGGAACGTTGACGAGACTCGTGTTCGAATAGTAGCCCGTCGAACTAGCCGCGACTGATCGGAGACCACTGGGAACCCCAAGCAGCTGATACATGCCGGCTACGTCGGTGAGGTTGTGGTCGTGGTAGTCGCCATCAGAGATGGTGACATTCGCCCCTTGGATTGGGGATCCGGTGGAATCGACGACTTGGCCTAGGACAGTGCTTCCTCTGACCGTCAATGTCACGTTAGTTGTTGCGTTTGCATAGACAACGACCGTCAGGGCCGTGCTGTTCTCATAGTACTGTTTGGCCGCCCAAACGAAATATGAAGTCCCAGCTTCCTCCGCATAGAGCCCAGAGATCAGGACGACTCCATCAGACCCCGTCACTGGCGTGCTGCCATTGCCAGCGATCTTGACATCGGCACCAGGCATCCTCCGTCCCGCATCGTCCGTCACCGTGACATTCATCGTCCCTGTGAAAGACGCAAGAGCGCGTGCGGGGATGGGGTCGCTTCCCTGGTCACTGGCGAGCGCGAGCGCTATCGTTGACAGAAGCAACACAAGTATCAGAGCAAGTGCTCCAAGGGGAATTCTCGTTCTCCTGGCCATATGGAATCCGCTTTTGCTCATCATGAGCTAGTTCGGATAAATAGGTTTCCCGAAAGTAGTAGTTTTTCCACCTGGTCTGAAAACGTATTAATAGAGACATGGGATAACGAAGCGGAATACACGGTCAGACAGCATGATATCGAACACAAGAGAAAGGGCGAGCACTGACCAAGTCCTCTCCCTGATGCACCCGGTAGTCTCCGAATGGTTCAGTGCCAAGTTTGGGGAGGTCACCGAGGCTCAGGCGATGGCCGTGCCGCTCATACACTCGAGAAAGAGCGTATTGGTCTCCTCTCCTACTGGGTCAGGCAAGACGCTCACGGCGTTCCTGGCCATACTGAACGAGCTCATACTGGCTGACGGAAAAGGGGAGCTCGAGGACAGGATCTACGCTGTCTATGTGTCGCCCCTCAAGGCGCTGGCGAACGATATCAACGAGAACTTGCTGAAGCCGTTGCGCGAGATATCGGATCTGTTTGCCGCAAAGGGCCTGAGGCCTCCCGAGATCAAGGTCGCGGTCAGGACTGGAGACACGCTCCCGAGCGAACGCCAGCGCCAGGCGCGCGACCCCCCTCACATATTCATCACGACCCCAGAGTCGCTGTCCCTAGTTCTCTCCACGCCCGTTTTCAGCAAACGATTCGAGAAAGTGGATTACGTGATCATCGACGAGGTCCACGAGATATGTGACTCCAAGCGCGGCGTCGCGCTGTCCGTCGCCGTCGAGCGGCTTCAGAGCTTCTGCAGTCGAGAGTTCGTTCGGATCGGCCTATCGGCAACCGTGGCCCCAATAGAGCAGGTCGCCGAGTTCCTGGTCGGGCAGCGCGATGGGAAGCCGAGAGATGTGAACGTCGTCGAGGTGTTCGGACAGCGAGATCTCGACCTTCGAGTGATATGTCCAGCGAAAGACATGACCTCACTATCATTCGAGGTCGTCAACTCGAAGATGTACGACTTGCTGAAGGAGATGATTCAGAATCATAGGACTACCCTGGTGTTCACTAACACCCGGAGCGGGACCGAGAGCGTAGTGTACAAGCTCAAGGAGCGCGGCCTCGAGAACATCGGCGCCCATCATGGGAGTCTGAGCCGTGAGACGAGGATGGATGTCGAGGGGAGTCTGCGCAACGGACTTCTGAATGCCGTCGTCTCTTCGACCTCCCTCGAACTCGGCATTGACATAGGATCCATCGACCTGGTGGTCCAGATAGGATCCCCGAAATCAGTCGCAAAGGGTCTTCAGAGGGTCGGCAGGGCAGGTCATCAGTATGGCGGGACCTCGAAGGGACGCATTGTCGTTTTTGAGAGCGATGACCTGGTTGAGTGTGCGGTCCTATGCCGAGCGGCTCATCGGAAGATGATCGACAGGGTGACCATCCCGATGAACTCCCTCGACGTGCTGGCTCAGACGCTGGTGGGCATGTCGATCGAGAAGAAGTGGAGTCTGGACGAGGCGTTTGGCCTGCTCAAGCGTTCCTACTGCTACAAGGACCTCACCGTTCAACAGCTCGAGAGCGTCCTGAGATACCTCGGAGGGAAGGACGAGTTCGAAGGCATCTACTCCAAGCTGTGGTATGACGAGAACGAACGGACCTTCGGGAAGAAACGCGGCTCCAGGATGATCTACTACCTGAACCAGGGAACAATCCCCGAGGAGGCGGACTACAAGGTCTTCTCGGAGCGCGGGTCTCCGGTCGGATCCCTCTCCGAGAAGTTCGTTGAACGCCTCTCTCAGGGTGATGTGTTCGTCCTCGGAGGTCGAAGCTACGAGTTCATCAAGACGAAAGGGATGAAGGCGTTCGTCAAGAACGCGAGCGGGAGGAAGCCCACAGTCCCATCCTGGACGGGCGAGATGCTTCCCAGGAGTTTTGATCTCTCAGTCCTCGTGGGCCAGTTCAGAGAGGAGATGGACAAGCAACTAGGTTCGGCGAGCGAGCAGGAGATTGCATCCTGGTTGATGCGCGAATTCGATGTTGACGAGGGATCCGCCACGACGATCGTCAACTACTTCAAAGAGCAGAAGGTAGTGGCGAAGATACCAACCGATTCGAGGCTGGTCGTCGAGGGATATGTTGACGCCTCCGGAAACAAAAGCGCCATCTTCCACTTCCCATTCGGAAGGCGGGTCAACGACGCCTTGAGCCGCGCATACGCGTTCGTTCTCTCTGAGAAGCTGAAGTGCAACGTTACGGTGTCGGTAACGGATGACAACTTCATGCTGACGGCCCCTCGAGGATTCAGGATCGAGGATATGGGTGGTCTTGTCAAGTCAGAAGGCCTCGAGAAGATGCTCCGAGGCGCGGTCAGGGACTCGGAGCTCTTCAACCAGCGCTTCAGACACGCTGCCACGAGGAGCTTCATGGTGCTGCGGAACTACAAGGGCAAGGAGCTCTCTGTTGCTAGGCAACAACTCAGGTCGAGCAGGCTTCTGGATGCGCTGCACGAGTTGCAGGATTTCCCAGTCATCTCCGAGACCTATACCGAGATTCTGACGGAGGTGATGGACCTCGAGCACGCAAGGGAGATACTCACCAGCATAGAGAAGGGAGAGCGCAGCATTGAGTACCTTCCATTCTCGGGAGTGCCTTCTCCGTTCGCACATAATGTCATACTCGTCGGGGTGTCAGACATAGTCCTGATGGAGGACAGGAGCATGCTCCTGAGGGAGCTGCACAGAAGGGTGCTCACTCGAGTCCTAGGAGAAGATGCCGTCACTGAATATCAGTTCGATACGAGCGAGGTGGAGGAATACTTCGCATCTAAGTTCCCGAAGATTTCCAGCAAGCAGGACATACTGGAAACCCTTCGGATTGTTGGCCCGATGAATGTCTTCCGTGAGAAGGGTGAAAGCATATACTCCCACTCGAAGGAGTCATTCGACACACTGAGGACATGGGCCACCGAGCTCCTGCGCGAAGGAGAGATACGCTCAGTTTGGGTGGCTGAGGATGTTTACGTTCCGAAGGAACTCTACGCCATGTACGCCTGCCTCCACAGACGTTCACTCGATCGAGGAGGAGGCGAAGACGCCATACTGGCATCCATCGCCCAGAAGCCGAGCAGCTTGGCGGAGATCGTAGAGTCGACGCACATCGACAGGGACGAGGTGCGGGAGGTGGTTAGACGCTTGGAGACGGCCAGCCAAATCTTCAGATCCGACCTCAGAGGGGAGACGTTCCTGTATTCGCCTTCGAGCATCGAGTGCAAGCCACGAAAGGATTGCGCCCTCGAAGCGATTGCGAGGCATCTGGCGTATCACGCGCCGATCACCGTGGAGGATCTCGCCTACGAGGTCGGCATATCCGAACCCGAAACGGAAGAGGCTCTTCGCGAACTTGTCGCGGACGAAGTCGCCGTTTCTGGTATGTTTGTAGTCGGCGAGCAGCAGCAGTACATGCTGTCTCGGGATTATCTCCGATTGAAATCGCACGGGCAGACGGTGTTCGACAGGGAGACAATCAGATCGTACGCGGAACGGAAACAGTTCGCGAAGGTCCGGTCGATAAGGGAGTATTTCGAGAAGTTCGGAGAGGCCGGGATGATCTACGACATCTTCCAGAGGATGGCGGACTTCGACATGGTGGAGTTCGGCGATCTCCGCAAAAAGGGTGCAATACTCCTCGGCAGGTTCGTTCGGGGCCGGCTCAGGTACGTGCTGGCCGAGGATGCACCGTACTATCTGGGGGCTTATCGACGAGATCGTTTGGACCGGTATGAACTGGAGATCATGCGCACGATCGAGAAGTTGGGTTCAGGGACTTTCCAGGAGATTTCCGACGCTGCCGGTCTGCCACCGGACATCATGAGGGAGCACTTCGACTCGCTGGACAGAAAAGGGCATCTTCTGCGAATGTACGATGAAGCCGAATCATGGAGCTCGAGGAACGTCTACACAATATGCGAGATGGAGCCCGAGACGGAAGGAGCTTTTGAGCGCGTCCTGCTTCGATATCTGAGAGGGTTCGGACCTGTGACCGCGCTCCAAGCGGCAGCATATCTGGATATCGAAGTCGACGAAGCGCGGGCAGTCCTTGCACGTGTCGGGGCAAGAAGCATCACAGTCGGCCTTGAGAGGACTGAGATGTACCTCATGCCGGAGGAAGTCCCCGGGCTTGAAGTGATGCGCATGCCTGACGAGGATCTCCGAATCCTCTCGCTCTATGACTCCTACCTCAGTGACAAGTGGACGGAGATAACCTCGCGGTACGGTGAGGGATGGATATTCCCGCTCGTCCGGACTGGGCGCATCGTGGGAATGATTGAGAAGTGGCTTCTTGCCGGGTCGGTCGAGGTGAGGGACATACAACTCGACGATCCAGTGCTGCTCGGACAGCTAGTGGACTCCATCGACGGGATGATGAGATTCTACAACACCCTCGGCGTGGAGATTGTGAGAGTCACGAGCGTGTTCGGCGTTGAGGTGGGCAGCCTCGCTGAAGATGTGAAATCAGAGTTCCTGAAGAGGGGGTACTCGGAGGCGAACGGGATGCTAGTCAAGGGCAGGCTCGTCACTCCATGTTTTGACACCGATCAGATACTGAGCGTCGTGTTCTCGCTACAGAATCTCGACGATGATTCCAGACTGAAGGGCATGTCCGATGCCCTGGTGCGCTACGGTGGGTTGAGGTCGGATGCCGAGGCCCTCATCAGGGTGAACAAGTTCGAGTCGCTTCACAGGATGCACAAGCGCAACCTTGTCCTCAGGGGCCACCTCGTGCCTGACAGAGTGGGATACTGCAGGCCGGAAGAGGCAAGCCTGTACATGGCTGCCAGGCTGTGCGATCAGTCAGCTCACGAGAAACTGGTCATGAGGATCGTGAAAGACCAGCAGCCCGTGAAGAGGGACCGGCTGCTGGACCTGTCCCCTCTCGGGAGACAGGACACCACAGATGCGATTAAGTCCTTGTACGAGTCCTCCCGGATCTATCTGGACTCGACGCTATCATACGTCTCGACGAGGCGACAGAGAACATCCAGACAGGTTGCATGGTGTTCGATAATCAGAAGGCTATTCGACAACTTCGGCGTCATGACAGCAGAATCTCTCGCCATGCTTTTGGGACACGAGATTCCAATGCGTGAGCTGAGGCGCTCGCTCAGGCAGCTCGAAGACGAGGGTCATCTAGTGAAAGGCTTCATGGAAAGAGGGTCGGGGGTTCTTCATTGGGCCAGCAAAGGAGCCTTTGACACACTGGGCAAAGTCGAATTCACATCGACCGTGGTCCTCTCCCCTGGAGACCACCTGAACCAGTACTTGCGGGCCTGCTATCGCGCAGTCCTGGCCGAGACGGGGCGCTACATGATTTTTCGAGGGACGAGGTTGCTCGGATCCTTCGAGGGCAGGACTTCCGGAGGAAGGCTCGAGGTCTCGGATGTCAGAGGTGAGTCCGAGTGCGATGAAGTCATCACCGAGTACGTTCGTATCCTCGGTTTGTCCTCGGCCGATAGGGAGGAGAGCAGGATTTCAGACTGGGAGATAATGGATTTCTACAGGAAGACGCACCCTGGCGTCGAAGGGGGCAAGACGAGATGAGAGGTTCGATTGTCCGGCCTGATCCGTCATTCAGTTCCTTGTGAACGCGCACACGCCATCGTGTGCACGCGTGCGCTCATTGTGGTAAATGTATTCCTGGGCGTAGCCAGCATACTGACCGAATCTCTCTTGGGCGAATTCCCTCAACCTCAGGTACGATCCTCTCCGCCCGTACAGTCTCGCCAGCGCGCGCTCCATCCAGACATCTATGGGGAACGACTCTAGCTTCCCGAAGCCGAAGAGAGATACGCAGTCCGCGACTTTCTCGCCCACTCCTGGGAGTTCCATCAACTTCTTCCTGAGCTCGATGTAGGAAAGGTCCTTCATTCCGCCGATTTGGTCCTCGTCAAGCCTACGAGACACTTCATGGATGTACTTCGCTCGATACCCGAAGCCGCAGCTCTCGAGGTCCGACCTTGGGACTCGGCGGATCCTGTCGAGCGTGGGAAAGGAATTGACGCCCTCGGCAATCGGATCACCGAACCTGGTGGCTAGAGTCTCGACCATCTTCATTATTCTGGGTATGTTGGCATATGTGGCGAGAATGAAGCTGACCAGAGTCTCCCACTCATTTGTCTTCACGATGCGTAATCCTCTCATCTGCGATATGCCAGGAGCGAGGACCGGGTCTATCGCAAGGGTCCTCTGAATCTCGCCCACATCATCCTGTGCCCTCAGGTGATCGAGGACCAGTCGTTTCGCTCTGGAGCCTCCAGGATTGGCATCGACATGAATCACGTGCCCGGTTCTCTTCAATTTGATGAGCTGGTCCGCCAGGGGACCGACCCATGATCCGTCGCTTTGAAGACGCCATCTGAAAGCCTGCCCGCACCCGAGCGTCTGGCTGAGATCCAAAGGACTGATCCTGAGGTCGAACTTCATGCGTATCAAGCATCCCTGGATGGTCATCTCTTGTAGCCGATTTTCCTCAGGAACGCCTTTCTGTCCTCGGCTTCCTTCGTTGATTCGATCCCCTTGGGTTTCTCTCCATCAATCACGCCGAGCACTCCTCTCCCTCTCTCGTTCTCCGCGACGATCACATCGACGGGATTGGCGGTTGCGCAGAATATCTGGCACACCTCTGGTACATCCTTGATCCTGTTCAAAACGTTTATCGGGTAGGCGTTCTCAAGGACGACGACAAACGTGTGCCCCGCGCCAATCCTGAGTGCATTGTCAACTGCGATCTTCTTCAATTTGTCATCGTTGCCTTCCGATCTGACCAGGCATGGGCCTGATGCCTCACAGAACGCCAAGCCAAATTTCGCCTGCGGCACTGTCTCGACAATCGCCTCGTAGACGTCCTCGACGGTCTTGATGAAATGAGTCTGACCGATTATCACATTGGCGCTTTCCGGGTACTCCACCTTGACTGTTCTCAGTTCCATTCCGACCACTTCGTGATTGACAACGACGCGGTCATGGAAATAGATTTCTGCGAATGCCAGCGACGGTCGTTCCTGTCATCCTCAGATTCATTATCAAATCGCGAAATCAAAACGATTAACTATTTATCCAGGCATATCGTAAAGTGGGAGTAGACAACGATTACGGAGGCAGTTGTAATTGCCAATTTCTAGCGGAGGCAAACTATGTCCCATCTGCGATTCTCCGCTTCAACCCGGTTCAAGGAAGTGCGGTTTCTGCGGCACGGACCTTTCCATTTTCGATATCGAGACAGAGGCGCCGAAGAGACCTCCGGAACCCGTGGCACCCACCTATAGGCCCTCAGTCGAGTCGAGGGTCGATGAGATATTCTCAATGCCTGCTCCTAAGGAGCCTCAGCTGACAAAGCCGGTTCCTGAGCCGCGGCGCGTCATCGTCGAGGTGGCACCGCTGGCCGCTGCTGTTGAGACCAAGCCCGTAGTTGAGCCAGCTGCATCGCCCAGCGCGAAGAGCCCCCCTCGTCAGACAGTAGAGTACTTCGAGTGTCCCGAATGTGGAACCTCGGTGGAGACGACCGCCTCTTCTTGCCCGAAGTGCGGCGTCATGTTCTCCGAGGAAGGCTCGGAGATGTTCCAGTGCCCTGCATGCAACACTCTCGTCAATGTTGATGCCAAATCCTGTCCTGGTTGCGGCGCCATGTTCGTCGAGCCCGATGCAGCCGTCGAAGAGCTCGAGGAAGTCGCCGCCAAGGAAAAGGCGATTCCGGCCAGACCCTCAGCGAGGCTCGAAGCAGAGGCCAAGTCGAAGAAGGTGAAGGAGCCGGAGGAGACCCTTGAGAAGAAGGGCTTGTTCGGTGGATTGTTCAAGCGCGGGAAGAAGGAGCCCGAACCCGAACCGAAACCACCAGAGAAGACATCCACAAAGGAGGTAATCGCCCCGTCGCGCCCCCCGGCCCCCAAATCACAGTCTGAGGTTCAGATCCGGGAGGCGAAATCGGTCATCAAGGGGGAGGCGCCGCCGAAGCCAGCACCCCGTGTTTCGGCACCCTACGTCCCTGCAGGTGCTGCCCCCTCGCCTGCCCAGCAAGTCTCTAAGGACAAAGGAAGAGAGCTCGCGCTCATGGTCGCTGAGATGAAACCACTGCTCACTCTCGCACACGAGAAAGAGATCGATACGGGGGAGAGCAAGCAACTGATCGACGAGGCGGCAATGGCCGGAAGGGAGAAGAAATTGGATCGTGCCCTGGAGCTCGTCGAGAAATCGAAATCAATCCTCATGTCGCACATCGACGGACACGTATCCCAAGTCATTGTTCAGCTCAACGAAGAGGTCAAGGTCGCCAAGGACCTGGGTGGTGACGTTTCCCGGGCGCAGACATATGTCCAGGAAGTCACGCGCGCGCGCTCCACGGGCGATGTCGAGGCGGCCTTCGTGTACGCTGACAAGGTCGTCAAGGAACTCCAGCCAATCACGGGGAGATACAACGAATCGAAGAAGAGACTCGCATCGCTCAAGCAATTCATCTCGGACTGCGAGTCCATGATAGTCGATACCAAGGAAGCTCGGAGGCTCCTGGTCGAAGCGAGCCGCGCATCTGACGCGAAGGATTTCGACAAGGTTGAAGCAGTTGTAAGGAACGCCAATGAGAGCATCAACAAGAACATCCCATCTCGGATGAACGATGAGATGAAGAAGGCAAAGGATCAGCTGCTCGAGGCGAAGATGAAGAATGTGAACATCACGCCTCTCATCACAATCTTGAAATCCGTCACGAGCCTCATGAAGGCCGGTGATTACCCGCAGGCAGTCAAGGAGATGCGCGAGTTCAAGGAACAGATGAAGAAATCAGGGTAATCTGTCAGATTCTCTGCGCGTACGCATGCACGTTCTAAGTGAGGTTCAGAACTTCCATCTCTCTCTCCAGTATGGACAGCTCCTGCTGCTTCATTGTTTCAGGGCTTAGGGACACTGCGAGGACAGCGGTCGACTCGGAGATCTCGTCTACCAGGCTTCTCAGGAACCTCAGGACCGCCTCGAAATTGGTGTTGCTGACGAGGTATTGGACCCCGTCCAGCACGATTATTCCATTCTCCTCTGTCCTGACGAATTCCTGGATGACATGGACCAACATCTCGAGCGAAGGAGGAATCGTCTCCTCTTGCGTGCTTTCCTTGTCTGTGAGCCAGAGTATCTTCGGCTCGACCTTGAACTCGTCCCTGATCCTTTTCGGGTTCATACGAGTGATGACAAGGCCGCTGCTACCCTCGTCCATCTTCCGGCTCAGGAGGACGTTGCTATACATGGGGCGTTCCTCTTCGATGAGATAGCAATGCCCGGGGAGCGCCTTGACCTCTTTCATGATCTCCTTTCGGGTCTCCTGCACTGGAGCTAGTGGCTTCAGGATGTCCGAGACCAGGTTGAGGTCGATATCGAGTTTCATTATTGTCGAGAACGCAACTATCTTGGTCAGAGCGTTCTCGAGTTCCCTGACATTCATCGTCACTCTCTCCGCTATGTAGCGGACGATCTCATCGCTCAACTTCAGGTTCTTATCCTGGGCTTTCATTCTGAGTATCTTGAGTCTGGTGTCCATGTCCGGGGGCTGCAGGTCCGCGGTCAGTCCCATCATGATCCTTGAGCTGAGCCTATCGCTCAGTCCAGGGATCTGGGCTGGCAGCCTGTCGCTCGCGAGCACCACTTGCCTTCCCGAATCGATCAGGTGCTCGATCACCTGCGCCATCTCGAACTGGGTAGTCTCGCTTGCTGCCAGGAACTGCAGATCATCCACGAGGAGAAGGTCGACCTTCTTCAGGTCCTCCCTGATTTTCCTCCGTATCTTTTCGTCCTGGGCATGATCGACGGCGTCGACGAACTTGTCGGCTGGAATGTAAATGGTCTTCGCACCCTTGTCATTCTCCATGATCTTGTGGCCAATTGCTGACAAGAGGTGTGTCTTGCCAAGGCCCGAACCGCCGAAGATCAGCAACGGGTTGTACGCCTTGCTCGGGCTGCTCGCGACGGACAATGCCGCTGCTGCCGGGAACTTGGAGCCAGGACCGACAATGAAGTTCTCGAATTTCATTGCCTGCGGGATGGGCTTTGCGTATGTGGGTCTCGGGATGTCTCCGAGGTTGCATTTAGGGCACTTGCCCTCCTCGTCGAGCTCGCCCCCGCATCTGGGGCACCTTCTCTCCGCCTTCTCATCGGCGCCACCCTGGTATCTGAGGATTAGATCGTAAACATCTCCGGACTTCTCGTCGCGCTTCTTCTTCTCCATCTCCTGCTTGATGGATGCTTCCTCCGCCTTCCTCTTCTGTATTCTCCTGCGGATCTTCTCCTGCAGGAACTCTATGTCGGATTCGATCTCCGCGATCTTCGCCCTGTCGCCCAGCTTTGTCCTGATCTCCTCTATCTCCTTCTCATGACCGAGCACGGGGAAATTGTTCAGTATCACCTCGAACTGTTTGAGTTTCTGGGAGTCCTGCTCGAATGCTGAGAGCTCCTTTGTGAGGGCGGCATCGCTCTTCTTCATCGCGGCTTCGAGCGTGTCCACTTTGAACCCCTTTCTCCTCCACACCTCGATGATCTCCCGCTCGGACTGGAGGTCTTCATCTTTTCCTTCCGGCTCCTCCTCGGGTTCGGTCTTGTCAGCCTTCTCCTCGAGTTTCTCCTCTACCCTCTCCCTCAGGCCCTTCTGAGGAGGCGGGGCCTCAGCAATCCTAGCGTCGGGGAATCTCCTTTCGAACTCCTCGCTCGTGACCCTGCTGTGAAGCTCTATGTTGGAGGTCTTGTCCTGGGAGTCCTCCAGAATGAATCTGAGGGATTTCTCGCCGGTGTAGATCCTCCTGAGCTCCCTGGGCTTGGACTTCTCGAACTCGTAGACTGCCATGATCGGGACGCCTTGCTCGATGACCAAGTAACCAATCGAATTCATGATCTCCTTGTCAAGCGTGACCCGAACATATCCCGTGAACCCGTACTGCTTCAGGTCGGCCAAGATGCCTTTCAAGGAATCGGTGCCACCCTTCGCGGTGCGGACTACGATGCCTTCCGGTATGCGCAGGTCTGTCACCATTTGGGTGCCCCTGTGTAAATGACCTCTAACGTTTAAAAATACTCTGGAATGTAACGGACTCACTGGACGGCGGGACAACGCTCTTGCAGGGGCGAAAAGCCTTAACTACGAGGACAATCTTCCCACCAACCTCGCATGCCACTGTAGCTCAGCGGTTGCATTCGCGTGCCCGCGGATGCCGCTAAAGAGCGGCGGTTTCGTAAACCGCAGGCCGGGGGTTCAATACCCTCCAGTGGCTCCATTCCATTTACCACTCCTTCTCGACCGTCAGCAATCCTAATATTCCCAGTACACAATCGGATGGCCGATGGATAGCGACTCGGTTGTGTACCTGCACAGCATCTTGTGCGCTTCGTGTGGCCTTCACTACGCGGGATACGTGCAGGTGGCTCCCGGAGGGAAAGGCATTGCCATCTGTCCCAAGTGCGGGGCCACTATCGACCAGGCGCTCCCGCCGCATTATGTCGCCCAGATCGCCCCTGAGGATTACGTTTCGCCTTCTCATCCGTCCGTGCGGCTGACCCACTACCCGGGTCTCTACGCTCAGCCGAAGCGGCCTCCGAGGTTCGATTTCTCGGATCTCGTCAGGATATCCTTCTCCCCAGTCGCGGCCTTCACCAACCTGTACCTTTCCACGAATCTCCGCAGGGCGATGGCAATCGTCCTGGTCTTTTCCATGCTCTCGATATTCGTCAGTACTCTTGTGACATCCGAGATGGGCGTCGTTCTGGGCTACGATGTAGGCGACGCACTGAGCCTGGCGTTTCAGGCCTCGGCTGGCTTCTTGCTGCTTCTCTTCGCATTCTTCTTGTTCGGATTGGTGACGGCCTCGATCGCCAAGATGATGTTTGGAGGACGAGGAGAGACCGGCATGACGATCACCCTCATCGGGTACTGTTACCCTCTCTATGTCATCCTCAGCATCATCATCCTGGTGATATTCTCTGTCGGTTTCGAGGGCCTCGACCTCACCAACATTGATGGTTGGACCGATGGCCAGATGGATCAGGCGATTGTCTGGGGGACCGCATTGCTGCTCGTGAGCTTCTTCGGGCTAGGGTGGCTCCTGTGGGTCATCGGCAGGGCTGTGAGCGTGGCAAATGACATCTCATCCGGTGAGGGAGTCCTTTCATCAATCCTTGGTGGAGTGGTCGCAGGAGTTGTTTACCTGGTCGCCGGGGCGGTCATGCAGCTACCCCTGGGGCTCTCTTTGTGAGGCGAGCCGATACTAGAGGTCGTCCATCATCTTCATGGCACACAGGTCGCCGCACATAGAACACACGTTTGGGCTTCGGGACTTCCTGCGATTCCAGTACTCCCTGGCCCTCTCCTGGTCGACTGACAACTCGAACATCTTCTCCCAGTCAAAGGCTTTTCTCGCCTTTGACATCTGTCTGTCCCAGTCAGCCCCTCTGCCTCTCGCCACATCCGCGGCGTGCGCGGCTATCCTGCTCGCGACAACCCCTTCCCGGACGTCCTCGACGGTGGGCAGGGACAGGTGCTCCGAAGGCGTCACATAGCACAGAAAATCAGCTCCGAAGTATGCCGCCAAAGCGCCTCCGATGGCTCCAGTGATGTGATCGTATCCGGCTCCGACATCGCACACCAGTGGTCCCAGCACATAGAATGGGGCTCCCTTGCAGACCGCTTTCTCAATCTTGACGTTCGCCTCGATCTGGTTCAGAGGGACATGCCCTGGTCCCTCCACCATCGCCTGTACACCCGCCTTTCTCGCACGCTCGACGAGCTCACCGAGTATCATCAGCTCATGCAGCTGTGGCACATCCGTGGCGTCGGCTATGCTTCCTGGTCTGAGGCCATCCCCGAGACTCAAGGCGAACTCGTGCTCCTTGGCGAGATCCAAAAGGTGGTCGTAGTCCTCGTACAGAGGGTTCTCCCGCTCGTTCTCGCGCATCCAGGCGATCAACATCGCCCCTCCTCTTGAGACCACGCCAGTGATCCTCTTGTACTTCTTGAGCGAGGCCATCGTCTGCCTGGTGACCCCACAGTGGACGGTCATGAAGTCCACGCCGTCTTTGGCGTGCTCCTCGATGACCTTGAACAGGTCGTCACCGTCCATCCTCACAGGTCCACCCTTTCCTGATGTCCTGCATGCAGCTTCGTAGACCGGCACGGTCCCCAGTGGCACTGGACAGCTCCGGAGTATCCTCCTCCGAGTCTCCCTGATGTCCCCGCCAGTGCTCAGGTCCATGACCGCGTCCGCGCCGTACTTCACGGCAGTCCGAACCTTGTCTAGCTCCTCCTCGATGTCGATGTGATCCCGCGATGTCCCCACGTTCGCGTTGATCTTGACCCTCAGCCCCTCTCCTATTGCGCAGGGTCTGCGCATCTTGTGTCGAGGGTTCGAAGGAATTACGACTCTTCCCGCTCGGAGAGCTTTCATCAACTTGTCTGGACTGACTCCTTCGGCTTTCGAGAGCCCCTTCGTTTCTTGTGGAGAATCCCTTCTGGAGCGAGCAGCCATCAAGTATCCTCGCTATTAACCGCCCTTTCCGTATTAAGCCTTTGGACGATTCGATGCGCGGCCTACGGTCCAGTCAGTCTCGAATGTCACATGCAGGGGAATTCCATGCGTGTTCCGATGATCAATCGGCATACTGATCTCGAGGATGGTCTCTGACCCCGGAATATCCTTTCGTCAAATGCCGACATTTCTCATGGAAAATCATCATCGAATTCGACAGTTTCTTGCAGTGGAAACAATGGGGTGTTTCTGCATGTAGCCAGACGGTATTCTGAAAGCATTTATATATCCGCATCCCATTGATGAATTTGAGCACCAAATAAAACGCCGAAAAACGGATGGGATGCGGGCAACAAAATCGCTTGAATGAGCCTGCTCGATAGGGGCTTGAATCTCATGGAAGATAGCACATATGATGCAGAGAAAATCCAGGTCCTCGAGGGTTTGGAAGCCGTGCGAAAGCGCCCGAGCATGTACATCGGCAGCACGGATTTTCACGGCCTTCATCATCTCGTCTACGAGGTCGTGGACAACAGCATAGACGAGGCCATGGCTGGCGTCTGCACATCGATAACTGTCATAATGAACGACGACGGAAGCGTCACTGTCGAGGACGATGGTCGAGGGATCCCGATCGGGATGCACAAGAAGTACAAGCAGGACGCGCTGGAGCTCGTTCTCACCAAACTCCACTCAGGCGGGAAGTTCGACAAAAAAACGTACAAGGTATCCGGGGGCCTTCACGGCGTTGGCCTGAGCGTGGTCAACGCACTCTCCGAGTGGCTCGAGGTCCGCGTCAAGAGACAGGAGAAAGTACACTTCCAGAGGTATGAACGCGGCATCCCGGTCGCGCCGATAAAAGTCGAGGGCGCGGCGCAGGGCACGGGGACCATCATCCGGTTCAAGCCAGATGTTCAGATCTTCGAGGACACCACATTCAACTACGAGACGCTCTCGGGCAGGATGAGGGAGGTCGCCTTCCTCAACAAAGGTCTGAAGGTCTCCATCTCCGAATCGAAGACGAACCAGTCCAACACATACAAGTTCGATGGCGGTATAGTTGAATACGTTCAGTTCATCAACAGGAGCAAGACGGTCCTGCACGAGAAACCGATCTATGTGTTCATCGAGAGGGACGGGCTCTCCGTCGAGGTCGGAATGCAGTACACCGACAGCTACGCCGAGAACATCCACACATTCGCGAACAACATCAACACCACCGAGGGGGGAACTCACCTCGTCGGGTTCAGGGCAGCTCTCACGAGGACCATCAACGACTACGCCAAGAAGTACGGCTTTCTCAAAGGCAACGGGGACTCCCTGAGCGGGGAGGATGTCAGGGAGGGCCTCACTGCGATACTCAGCGTGAAGCTGCCGGAGCCACAGTTCGAGGGCCAGACGAAGACGAAGCTGGGCAACAGCGACGTCCGCGGAATAGTCGAATCGGCCGTGGGCGAGAAACTCTTCGAATATCTGGATGAGAACCCGAAGGTTGCTCAGGCGTGCATCAGCAAGGCGATACTCGCATCGCAGGCCAGGGAAGCTGCTAGGAAGGCGCGGGAGCTGACCCGGAGGAAGGGGCTTCTCGATGTGGGAAACCTTCCCGGAAAGCTTGCCGACTGCACCGAGAAAGACCCCGCTAGATGCGAGCTGTTCCTGGTCGAGGGAGACTCGGCCGGTGGGAGCGCGAAGCAGGCACGGGACCGGTCGTTCCAGGCTATACTGCCCCTGAGGGGGAAGATCCTTAACGTCGAGAAGGCCCGTCTGGACAAGATGCTCAAGAACAACGAAATAAGGACGATCATCACGGCCCTCGGGACGGGGATAGAGACCGAGTTCGACATCTCGAAGGCGCGCTATCACAGGGTCTGCATCATGACCGATGGAGATGTCGACGGCGCGCACATACGGACGCTTCTGCTGACTTTCTTCTTCCGGTACATGAAGCCGATGATCGAACACGGATACGTCTACATCGCCCAGCCGCCGCTCTACCGTGTCAAGAAAGGCAAGATGGAGAAGTACGTCTACAGCGACCGCGAACTCTCGGATGTGGTGCGAGATACGGGCGAAGGAGTGGACATCCAGAGGTACAAGGGCCTCGGCGAGATGAACCCTGATCAGCTCAGGGTCACTACGATGGACCCGAAGTCGAGGATAATGAAGCACGTTATGATCGAGGACGCCGTCGAGGCCGACGAGCTTTTCACTATTCTAATGGGCGACGCAGTGGAGCCCCGCAGGATGTTCATCCACGACCACGCCAAAGAGGTAGAGTTCCTGGATGTGTAGGTGAGCGTGGATGGACCCGACTACTGAGGAACAGCAACTGCCGATCGCGGCGAAGCTCGTGTCACGGCCGATCGAGACCGAGATGAAGAAATCCTACATCGACTACGCGATGAGCGTCATAGTCGGGAGGGCGCTCCCGGACGTCAGCGACGGCCTCAAGCCTGTCCATAGGCGCATCCTGTTCGCGATGAACGAGATGGGCCTTGCGCACAACAAGGCCCACAAGAAGGCCGCGAGAGTGGTCGGCGAGGTCCTGGGCAAGTTTCACCCCCACGGTGACCTTGCGATATACGACACCCTCGTACGAATGGCCCAGAACTTCTCCATGCGCTACCCGCTTGTGGACGGCCAGGGCAACTTCGGCAGCGTGGACGGCGATTCCGCTGCCGCGATGAGGTACACCGAGTGCCGCCTGTCGTCGATAGCCACCGAGATGCTGAAGGATGTCGACGAGGAGACCGTCGACTTCGCGCCCAACTTCGACGGCACGCTCAAGGAGCCGCTCGTGCTCCCCGCGAAGCTTCCGAACCTGCTGATAAACGGGTCCCAAGGAATCGCTGTCGGGATGGCGACGAACATTCCGCCCCACAATCTGGTCGAGATAGTCGATGCCGTCTCCCTAATGATCGAGAGGCAGATCGATGGCAAGGACACCGAGCTGAAGGACCTCATGGAGATCGTGAAGGGCCCCGACTTCCCGACCGGGGGTGTCATCTACGGCGCCCAGGGGATAGTCGAGGCGTATGCCTCCGGAAAGGGCAGGATACGCGTCAGGGCCAGATACTCCATCGAGCACGACGAGGACACAGGCAGGGCCACGGTCATCGTCTCAGAGATACCCTACATGGTCAACAAGTCCTCCCTGCTCGAGGAGATCGCCGAGATGGTCAAGACGAAGGCCATCGAGGGGGTGTCGGACCTCAGGGACGAGTCGGACAAGGAGGGCATGAGGATAATCATCGAGCTGAAGAAGGACGCGATCGAGGATGTCGTCCTCAACCAGCTCTTCGCGCACTCTCAGCTTCAGACCACTTTCGGGATAATCAACCTCGCGCTGGTCAACAACCAGCCGAGGGTGCTCTCGCTCAAGGAGATGCTGGAGTACTATATCGAGCACAGGTTCGATGTCGTCAAGAGGCGCACGGAGCACAGGCTCAGGGAGGCGGAGAAGCGGGCGCACATACTCGCCGGCCTGATGACCGCCCTCGACCACCTGGACGACGTGATCAAGATCATACGCAAGGCGAAGACGAGGGACGAGGCGAGGTCCTCCCTCATGGCCAAGTTCCTGCTCTCGGAGGAGCAGACGAAGGCTATCCTCGAGATGCAGCTTCAGAGGCTCACGGGGATGGAGATGCAGGCCGTCAGGGACGAGGCCGATCAGATCCGGAAGAAGATCGAGGAGTACAGGTCCATACTCAAGGACGAGAAGAAGATCCTTGGCATGATCAGGTCGGAGGCCATCTCCGTCAAGGAGGAGTTCGGGGACGCGAGGCGCACGAGCATAGAGGCGAGCGCGTTGGACCTCGACATCGAGGACCTGATCCCAGTTGAGGACGTTGTCGTGATGACCAGCCGGACAGGCTATATCAAGCGCCTGCCGCTCGACACGTACGAGTCCCAGAACAGGGGCGGCGTGGGCCTGATGGGCATGGAGACGAAAGAGGAGGACTACATAGTGGATATGTTCGTCACCTGCTCGCACGACTACATCATGTTCTTCACGAACAAAGGCCGGGTCTACTGGCTAAAGGCGTACAAGATACCGGTCGGTGGGAGGCACGCGAAGGGCAAGCCCATCGTGAACCTCCTGGAGCATCTTGAGGACGGCGAGAAGGTCGTGAACACGATCCCCGTGCGGCAGTTCGACGACGACAGATTCCTGGTCTTCGCGACGGCCAACGGGACCATCAAGAAGACGAAGCTGTCGGCCTACTCACATGTCCGCCAGAGCGGAATAATAGCGATGAAGCTCGACGAGGGTGACAACATGGTCGCCACGGCCATCACGGACGGCACGAGGGAGATCATACTCGCGACGAAGAAGGGTCTGGCGGCCCGGTTCGACGAGAAGGACGCGCGCGCGATCGGCCGTGGGACCTTCGGCGTCAGGGGCATAAGGCTTCGGAAGGGGGACGAGGTCGTCAGCATGGCTGTGGTGGACCACAAAGACCAGCTGCTCACGGTTACCGAGAAAGGCTACGGCAAGCGCTCGCTCGTCGAGGATTACAGGAAGATCCGGAGAGGCGGCAAGGGAGTCATAACGATCAAGACCGGTGACAGGAACGGCGATGTCGTCACCGTGAAGGAGGTCAAGGACGACGACGAGCTCATCGTCACAAGCGTCAAGGGCATGGTCATCAGGATGCCGGTGCAGGGGATCAGCGTTCTCGGGAGAGCCACCATGGGCGTCCGGCTGATGAAGCTCAAGGAGATCGACGAAGTCACTGCAGTCGCCCGGCTCGTGGGCAAGGCAGAGGAGGAGCGCGTGATGGAGCAGGGGCGCACACTGACCAGCTGTCCGCCACCGAACGGTGACGTTGTCGACGAGAACGGTGAGGAAGCGCCAGAGGACGGGGGATCGGAGGATTCGGAGGACAAGGACGGGTGAGTCCAGTCGTCGTCTGGCCACTGTTTCAAAGTTGATAACGACTCAAAAAGGTTTAATAGACGACAGGGCATTGAAAACACAGGCGTCTCTGCTATACCCCCGATCTAGGAGGCCTCGACTTTGTTCAAGGATTCCATAGCTGGCCTGGATAAGGTTTTTAAGAACGACATCGAGAGGCCCAAGGTGATTCTGGTCACCGGCCCCCCTGGCTCGATGAAGACCACATTCTGCTACTCGCTGATGTCCAGTTACCTCAAGGACAAGAACGAGTTCGGGCTGTACACCACGCTCGAGGAGAGCGTGGACAGCCATCTCAAGAACATGGATAGCATCGGGGCGAAGCTGTCCATGAAGATGCAGATCTCCGACCTCACTGACCTAAGGGAGATAGACCAGATCGACGAGGTCATTGGCCAAGAGGCTCAGACGGACTACATCCTATTCATCGAGAAGATGATACAGCGCTTCCGGAAGACGCACGGCGACAAGTTCTCGGTGTTCGTGCTCGATTCGTTGGGCGCTCTCTACTCCTTGATGGAGAACGTTGTGGACATGCGGAAGAAGATGTTCTATTTCTTCAAGATGCTGAGGGACAACAACCTGACATGCTTCATAATAATGGAGCGCTCGCTCTCGGGCGAGTCCCAGATGTTGGGCAACGAGGGCTTCCTGGCGGACGGGATCATGTTGCTCGGGCTCGACAGGCAGAGGGGAAAGCTGGTTCGGTTCCTTCAGGTCGAGAAGATGAGGGCCTCGGAACACAGCATGGAGAAACACGCCGTCGAGGTCGGAAAGAGCGGCATCCAGGTGCTCGGCCCGATCCTCAGCGTGACATGAGCCAGCACCACGGAATCAGGCGCAAGTCTCAGCCCGGAATCTATATGAGTCCGCCCGCAATAGCGGTCATCGTCATTGGAAACGGCCCATGAAAATCAACCCAGAGTGATCAACGATGGCAGAGGAACCTTCGATCGCGTCAACGCTTGAGGAATTCGTCAACAAGCTGAAATCGCAAGAGGCCGAGGTACGCAAGAAATCGATGGAGCTCAAGGTCCAGGCGGACGAGCTCCAGAAGAGGAAGTCCGACATGGACTCCCTGGAGAACGGCCTCAGGACCAAGGAGGACACCCTGAGACAGAAGGAGTCGGTCCTGAACGCGAAGTCCGAGGAGCTCAAGAAGAGCGAGACATCGGTGCAGGAGAGGTCCGCTTTGGTCGAGTCAAGGGAGGCGGAGCTCGTCAAGAGAGAGGCGTCCGCCACCGCGACTATGAACTCCGCCACTGCCAGAGAGAAGGAGGCCGCTGACAGGCTGGGCGAGCTGAACGCCCTCCAGGACGGGATCACGCAGAAGCGCAATAGTCTGCTCGAGCGGGAGGAGCTGCTCAAGAAATCCGAGGAGGAGGTCCAGAGGATTTTGGAGCAGGTATCTTCGCGCAGGGATGCGCTCATCTCCAGGGAGAAATCGCTCGCTGAAGAGGAGGCCGCTGTCAGAAGGGACCGGGACAAGCTGTCCGAGGACGCTAGGAAGCTCCTCGAGAGACAGAAGGATATGATGTCGAAGGTAGTGGTCGCGCCGACGCTCGAGAGACCAGCCCGCGAGGCCCCTCAGGCCCTGAGTGAGGACGAAATGCTCTGCCCGAACTGCAGGACCGTCATTAGCAAGGACGCGATCATGTGCTACGCCTGCGGGAATAAGATAAAGGAGGAGGCTCCACTCGAATCCGGGCCCGCCGAGTCCGAATCCGCCAGCGAGGAGGAGATGGCCTGCCCGAACTGCAGGACGATGATAAGCAGGGACGCCCTGATGTGCTACGCCTGCGGCGTCAACATCAAGGATGCCTTGGCGAAGATTGAGGATAAGGCGGAAGCCGAGGATTCCGACAAGGCCGGGAGCTTCAAGAAACCGCAGATTTTCGTCAAGAAAATTGTGAAGAAGAAAGCGGTCTAGCCAGCATGCTACAATCACCCTTCGCTGGCATGAAAATGTGGTGAATACCTTTTTATATGGCCGAACTACTTACTTCTTCCCGCAGTACCCAGTCTCCCTGGGCAGGTGAACTTATGAAGGGCAAAGCTGATAAGCTATTTGCCAACAGATCTTTGAGTGCTTTGGTTGCCGTGTGCATGCTGTTGTCGATGTTTTCGGGCATTCTATTCCTGACGAACCCGAACCAGACAAAGGCACAGGCTATCGGCGACCTGATCGTCACGAGCGCAACATACCCCGGCGGCTACACGATTCAGAACATGGAACAGCCCGTCGACGGTAACGTGCTCGTCAGTGCCGGAGGCATCCTCACGATAAGGGACGGCACTCTGAGCGTGATCAGCAACTACGATCCCATGCAGAGGCACTTCGTCAACATCGGCGCCGGAGGAACGGTGATCCTCGAGCACGGGACCATAACGACCTACTTGGACCAGATCGATCCGTGGCCATTCTTGACGTTCGTAGTGCAGAACGGTGGGATACTGACCGCGAGCGGCAACTCGGTTCTGATGTTCCCGGGGGACATGCTGATTGACAATGGGGCGGAGGTCATACTCTATGATTCTGAGATATCCGCTCTGCCAGAAGCCCTAGTCAATGAATTTGTCGTTGGGACATCTGGATTGATTACTCCTGATTCGGCAAATGATGGCCCTGCAATCACAGTCACCGATGCAAGTCTCTCATTGTTCGATTCGGAGATATTGGCCATTCCTGAGTACCCGTCGGATATGATTTCAGCATCGAATCTTACGTTATCAGGTGAATCATCCTTATTGGCGGTCAATAGTTTCATCGATATCGACTTTGGACCTACCACGGCAACAAGCGACTGGTACATTCATAACGTAATGGTACTGGACGATTTCTCTCATGCATACCTGTATGGAACGTATTTTGCTCCATATTCCGGGCCACTCGCTGATCGTGCGCCAGCCGTGTATGCGACAGGAACTGGTACATCCCCTTCCATACCGCTGACCAAGGGCGCCGCGGACAACACCGGACAGAGTATTGCGAGTCTTGCAGCAATCGACGGGTCCACCTACCAGGTCGAGGCCACTGAGACGATGGAACTCGATACTTGGGATGTCGGATCCCTATCAGGAGCGCTCTCAGTGAGCGCTGCTTCTCTTGTTGTGACATATTCTGTTGCGCCCACCTATGCTGGGACGTCAGCTATTCAGTGGGCCCGGCAGGGAACTGCATATGCCAACACAGGAATAGTGCCGAGTGTGACTGACCCTGTTGGCACGACAATGTTCTTCGATTTGCCATTGGCCTCTTTGCCAACCGTCAACGACATCGCCAATCTGAATGTCAGATTCGCGAACAATGGCGGAGTGGGCACTGGTTATGTTGAGTTCAATCAAGCATTGGTTATGTTCACTGTTGGAGCTGATGCATTCGTCTATCGTTGGCTCAACACAACTGTTGGTGACGAATATGGTGTTCCAATTCCGAATGCAACTATAACTGCAACGTTCACTGGTTCGACCGAACTTGAAGGTCAGGATGCGTTCTATTACACCACGACTGGAGTCTCTGCTACACCTCCAACAGCAGTCTTGGATTACCTCGGCGTCACTCCCGCCACTTTCAGAGTCACGGACTCGGACGGTAGAGCCGTTGTCCCATATTTGACAGATATCATAACAGATACGGGAACAAGCAGCTCGGTCTTCGTTGGATCCTATGCAATTGGAGGGACTGCGACAATAGGGGCTACCGTCTACAGTTCAACGGAATCATTCTCCTTTATCGCCTATCCCGCCATGACGAAACCTGATCAGTTCTTCGATATTACCGTTGAAGTGGCAGGGGTTTCCGCGCCAAGCCCGGATCCATCACGATGGTTGGTTGTTCCGCTCTCTCCCGTTCAACTGGAACTAGTGATTGAGGACATCACCTACTATCACGCAGGCGATGTAATTGTTGCGGCGAATGGTACACTAATCATTGACAATGCAGAGTTCGTTGTTGTTCAGTCATTCAACAACCAGAGAACAATCTACATCGACAGCCCCGCCGCATATCCGGCGAGACTGTTGATTGAGAATTCCAAGATGACAAGCGACCTTGCCGTTGATATCATCGTCAAGGGATATGCGACACTCGAAGTGCTGGATTCCGTCATGGAAGGCGTCAACATAGTGGCGACTGAACACTCGAATGTCATTCTGAGAAACGTGTTGATGGATGGCGCCATAACCACATCATGGGATTCCCAGGCTTCAGTGCGAGTATATGATGCCGATTTGGTAGTGTCTCCGGTCCTATCTGGATACACCAGAGGAGAATTCACAAACACAAGCGTTCCTTCAGTTGTTGTTCAGGATAACGCAGTAGCTCTGATCTACAGATGGATTCACGTGACGGTCCTCGATGGTGCGGGAAGACCACTGCCATACGCGGATGTCACTGCGCGCTTCTATGTCAACAACACCTTCGCTGGGACAGCTGTCTCCAGCGCATCCCCGACCGAACTGGGTGTCGCCAAGGTCAATGCGCTCGCAACCAACCTGACAGCGACGGGCTCCAGATTTGTGGGCAATTACAGAGTGAACGCATCGTACACCTTTGGTGGGCATACGTACAATGGTACGCACAACATTTCCGTCGGCGTTCTCCCATACACTGAGCCTCTTGGCAAAAACGCCACTTACGCCACGATGACAATTCCGGACGCATTGCCTGACCTGACGGTTCATCAGACTCCAGTGCCGATTGTCACAGATCCAACCAATCCGAAGAAGAACAGCGTTACCAAGGTCTACGCGACCGTTCACAATGACGGCGTAGTGGGCGCATACAACGTTCGTGTCGACTTTTACGATGTCAACAACCTGACAATGCCCGTCCTGGATGAGGAGCATATGGCTGTCACGTTTGCGACGGTCACAATCCCATGGATTGGCCCAGGCTCAAGCGCCGTTGCTCTTGCGAACTGGACGGCCGGAACACCGCTCGCGCCTGACACACATAATCTGACGATCGTAGTCGACCGCTTCAATGTGATTCCAGAGATCGATGACACGATGGCGATTGGCTGGGGCTTGGTCACAGTCAAGAACCTCCCTGACGTCAGGGTCAGCTCAGGTGCTTCCGAGATATACGCATCCACGTCTTATGTGGAGAACGGGACGGTTGTCACCATCAATGCCAGAATCCACAATGATGGCGATGCGAACGCCGTCGGCGTGACCGTCCAGTTCTGGGATGGCGGCATACTCATGGATGAGGACATTGTCGACTTCATCTCTGCGGGTAGTTCGGAGACCGCGAGCATCACATGGGTCTTCACGACAACCGTGCCCCACACCATTCGCGTGATTGCGAACCCGGGCCTTGTCTTTGAGGAGCTGTCTTACACCAACAACGAGGGATCTCAGCAGATAAAGGTCTATGATCACCCTGACCTGACCATCTACGATGTGTTGGTCTACCCGTACGGGAACAACACGCATGTGGCCACGGTGCCTGGTGGGTCTGTCATAAACGTGACGGCGAAGATAAGGAACACACACGAACTTCCAGTGTCGGATCCTGTCGTGCGGATGTACATCAACGATTCCGGGGGCGTCCCGCTTGTCGCGCCTCTGGACCGCCCCGTCACCGGAACAACAACCTCGATGTGGCCTTCGGTTCTGGTTGTTGTCATCACGGTGAACCTGCCGACGGTTGACATGACCGAACCGTTCGAGATCAAGCTAATCGTCAACCCGACTCATTCGCTGGTTGAGTCATCATATGCCAACAACATGATCATTGGTATGCTGACCATTCGGGACGTGAGGCCGGACTTCTCTGTCACCTCGGCTGACATACACACATTCAACCTGCAGAACTCGCCCATTCAGAACGAGGTGTACGGTCACTCCGTGAAGGTCGTGGTGACGATAACGAATCTCGGACTTACTGGAGCCAACGGTGTCGCGATTGCCATGGGTATCAGGAACGTGTCCACATCGGAGGTGAATACGTTCAATATTACCAACAACAGGATCAACATAGGTCCAGCTGGACAGACGACCTCTGTTGTCAATTTCACGTATGTCTATGTCGTCAAGAAGACGATACCAGGCGTGTACCAGTTCTGGGTGGATGTCGACCCAGAAGGCCAGGTTGCGGACGAGTCTGACAGGACCAACAACTTCGCCATGACCAACTTCACGATCAACAAGTTGGTGTGCAAGGTCAACCTATTCACGGCGGTCAAGGAGTACAAGGCCGGCGGCCTGGTCGTTGTCACCGCGAACGTGATGTACAATAACTCTGAAGAATCAGTCAAGAACTTGCCTGATGGGACAGTCGTGTTTTGGCTAGCCAGCGCGAGCTTGCCTCACACACGCTGGCCCGGGAGCCAGAGCCTGGCGACAAACACTTCGGATGCCGGCATAGCCACAGCAACCATCCAGATACCGACCGATATTGCCACTGGCTCGTACGTCATCGAAGCGGTGATCCTTACAAGCTCCTACTACGATGCGACCACCTCTTCGCCGCAGCAGATACACATCAGCGCCGCTGGTGGGGCCGGCCTGTTCCCGTTGTGGGTCTGGATCCTGATAATCGTGGCTGTCGTCGGTGTCGTGGCAGGGTTCACTGTCTACACCTATGTGTATGGCCTCGGGAAGCTGGTGGAGTGCGGTGAGTGCGGAGCGTTCATACCTGCAGCCAGCAAGAGGTGCCCGAAGTGTGGAGTCGAATTCGAGCCGGGCACTATGAAGTGCTCGGAGTGCGGCGCCTGGATCCCGGCAGAGTCGACCGAGTGCCCGAACTGTGGCGTGAAGTTCATAGGCGAGGCCGAGGAGGAGGGCGATTACCTCGACCGCATGAAGATGGAGTACGAGGAGATGCGCTCGCAGTTCCGAGAGCTCGCGAAGGGTGAGCTGGGCAAGAAGTTCAGCGACAAGCAGTTCGAGGTCTGGTGGAAGGGGCAACCCTCTTTCATCTCCTTCGAGGACTGGCTCGCGAAAGAGGAGGAGAAGAAGAAGGAGGGCCCGGTCCCGTGCCCGGTCTGCGGAACGCTGAACCCGAAGGAGGCGACCGTCTGCCACAAGTGCGGCACAGTCTTCGGAGCTCGGGAGGGCGCGGCTGGCAGGAGAGGTCCCCCGCCCACGGCCGAGGCAGCCGAGGAAGAGGCTGTGGTCACCGAGGAGAGATCAGCCACCCAGGCACAGATGCAGCAGCCCGTCGGTCAGCCGAGGATGGTCATCAGGAGGCCCATAGAGAAGAGGGTCGTGCCTAAGAAGATCATCAGGACCCCGGTCAGCGGTGAGGGAGCCGAGGGTGACCAGAACCAGGAGAACCAGTAGACACTGAATCCGTGCCAAACCTCAGAAAACCCCTTCCCAATGCCATTTTTCTCGACATTTCTCCGGACTAATCTACCCAATCAGCCTTCACTGGGAGCTCCGTTCAAGCAAAGCGTTATCGCTGAAGATCTTTGTCGGAAGCCGCCTCAGTTGGGGTGGTGAATCCTAATTCACAGTGATTAGCAAGCTGTCTTGTTGAGAAAATGAATGGATGGTCGGTCCACAGACCGCCGGGAAGACTGCTCAGATCTTGTCGGCGCCCTCGGCCAGTTTCGCACGGACCTCTTTCATTACCTTCTCGGGGTCCTTGTAGTATGCTGATATGATCGTGGCGACCTTCCGGTGGTTGTCCATTCCTATCTTCTTCATGTACTCGAGGATGTCCACCCGCCTCTTGATCTCCCTTTCCATCTCCCTGGGGGACCAGTTCCTGGCCATCCTGACCTTCTCATAGACGTAGCTGTGGCCGCTGTAGTTGAAAGTGTCATCGGCGGGGTTCCAGGTGTAGACCGAGTTCGTGATCAGCTCGTTCGTCTCGGGGTCGATGCCTACCATCTCAGTGAGCGACTTGACACGCCTTGTCATCTTCGTGCCCACCTTGACCTGCGCCTGCAACAGCACCATGTTGAGGGCGGTTATGAGCGCTCTGGGCAGGTTGATCGGGTCGTTCTCCATCCTGTGCACCATCGCCTGGACGTCCTCTGCGTGGAACGTGGAGTAGCATGTCTTGCCGGTGGCCATGGCTTGGAACACGACGTACGCCTCCTTGCCTCTGACCTCACCGACCATCAGATACTGTGGCCTCTGTCTCATGGCAGATGTCAACAGGTCGAACATGTCTATCTCGCCGCTTGCCCTGCCCGTGACAGCGCTCTTCCCTCCGAAACCTTCCCTGGTGAGGGCCGGGATCCAGTTCTCGTGGGGTAGGTTCAGTTCCCTTGTGTCCTCTATCGAGACGATCTTCATCTGAGGCGGAATGAACAGCAGGATGGCGTTGAGCGTGGTGGTCTTTCCGCTGGCCGTACCACCGCAGACCAGCATCGACTGGCCGTGCTCGATACCTATCCAAAGGTAGGCCATCATCTCCGTGCTCATGGTCTTGAACTTGAGCAGGTCAAGCGGCGTGAACGGGTTCTCCTTGAACCGCCTGATCGTGAAGGAAGAGCCCCTCTTGGTAACGTGCTTCCCCAGTGTTGCCTGCAGTCTCGAGCCATCGGGTATCGTGGCGTCCAGGAGCGGGCTGGCCACCGAGATGTGCTTGCCGCACTTCTGGGCCAGCCAAACGACGAACCCGTCCAGCTCGACCTCCACCTCGAATTTCAGGTTGGATCTGATGGATCCGTACTTCCTGTGGTATATGTAGAACGGGACGTCGACTCCGTCGCAGGAGCAGTCTTCGACGCTCGGGTCAATCATCATCACGTTGATGACCCCGTAGCCTACGAAGTCCCTGATCAGGTAGTACATGACCCGCTCCTTGGAGATCGGCATCAGTGTTATCCCGAGTTGGGACATCAGCCGCTCGATTATCCGTCTGAGGTACTTCTCCTTCTCATCTAGCTCTGACTCTGTCATCCTCTCGACGGACGCGATCAGAGTCTCCTTCAGGAGAGACAGGACGTCCTTCTCATCCTCAGACAGTCTCGGCTCGATCACCTCGTAGAGGTACTCGTTTGCCTTGTTGTCGTACTTGATTCTAACATATGCGTAGTTCTTCTTGATCGGGGTGAGCTCTACCTCGTCCACGTTCGGCTCCGAGATCTTCGGGACTTCAGTGATCTTGCTCAAGTCCATCTGGGCTTCGTTCTTCGTGAGAGCGACCATGATGGGCTTCGGCTTCAGCTTGTAGAGCAGATTGAAGTACGAGGACATCAGGCCAGGGCCCTTCGTCTTCTCCTTCTTGGGCTCCTCGATTGCCGCAGGTTCCGTCGTGAGTATCCGGGGTTGAGATGATACTGACATCGTGATCACCCTCCCATCATCAGCCGGAGCGAGACGAATCCTATGACCAACATGATGAAGCTGTGCCGCATCCCGATCGGGATGCTGCCGTTCTGAATCACACCCGCCAGTATACCGTCTCCGATCGCGTGGACCAATACTGAAAGCAGGAATATGAACGATATGGTCGGAATGATGTCCACCTTGATGCTGACACCAGGTATCTCAGTGGCCCCAATGGCCTCCGCCGCTTCGCTGACCTGTCTCCCAGCCTGCTCCATCTTCGGAAGGAACTGCCCTTCGAGGATTATGATGGTCGCGATGAATACGACGAATGCGATGTACACAACGAGGACGTAGGTCTGCATCGTGACGCCCCTTTCCTCTTGGGTCAGGATGGTTTCCTTCGCGTCGTGGGAGACCATGCTGAGGACGTCCGCCACGTTGCCTCCCGCGTCGTTGGCCTTCATGATGATCGATGCCATTCTCGTCACGAGAGGTGTCTTGACGCGCTCCGAGAACAGTCTGATGGCCTCGGAGGCCGGGACGCCCCACTCTATCTGGGCGGCCATCTTCTTTATCTCGGGCGTCAGCTCGCCATATCTCCCGGAAGATGCGACCACTATGGCGTCGGCGAGGGTCATGCCGAACCTTCCGGCCTCGGCGACGTCTCGCAGGAAGTCGGGGAGTCTTATCTCGATCTCCCTGATGTGTCTTTCTCTCGTACTGGCATAGAACCCATAGGGTCCTATGAATGCCATCATCGCGAATATGATGTAGTCGACCGGCTCCAGGGGAAGAGAAGCGCTGCCTATCATGTCGATGACGGCCATGAACCCGAAGACAGCGGCCATCGCGATGGACACTCCGAGGATCGTCTTCGTGAGATCCACCTTCTCCGTTGCCAATATCCTCTTCAGAGCCTTCTCCCGCTCAGCATCGGACTTCTTTCTTGCAGGCGGCATCTACATCGCACTCTCCTTTGACATGTTCCAGATGACGAACACGAAACCGAACTGCGACACGGGGATCATCATGAGGACTATCACATACAGCATCATTACCATGAAATCTGGGTCCCCACTGCCAACGATGGCCATGATGGCCAGAATGAGCACAAGGAACAGGGGGAATGCGACCACGACCGTCACGAAGGACTCGGCTAGCATCCCGAGGGTCTCCATCTGTGATTTCATCTCGAGCTTGTTCTCCTTCGCGTACTCCTCCGCCTTCAGCAGGAAATAGGGCTTCAGCTGCCCGCCGGATGTGGACGTCGTGATGACGCCCTGCAGGAAGTCTTGGAACTTGGAGGACGGAGATCTCCTCGCGGCCTTCTTGATGGCCGTCAGGATATCTGACCCGAGGAGCTCGGTGTCCCTGGTGATCCAGGCGGCCTCATTCGATATCTCTCCGTAGACCTTCTGCCTCGAGAGTTCCTTGAATATAACATCGATGTTGACATCGGCCGAGGCCATGGCAGAGATGAAGCTCATGGAAGCGGCGATTCTCTTGTTTATGTCTCTCGCACGCGCCTTCGCCTTCGACCCTGGCGTCCCCAGCATCATGAAATATGTCATCACGGGCAGGAGGCCGATTGCAAGGGCGGCAATGAGCAGCCGGATGACGAGGGATACGTTCATGAAACCGAGGAGTACAATGCCGACTACTATTCCCACGATCACGCCGGTTATCGCGGTCACCAGTGTCGCCATGAGCACATACGAAAGGTACTCCTCCGGCCTGATCTTCATGTGGGCCTTCAGGAGAGAATCATCTAGCTGCTGGAGCAACGTGGTTCTCGACTTGGCATACCTTCCGAAAGTCCTCCAGCTGAGGTCCTGGAAAGGTGAGAACTTGATGTAGTCTGGGACTGCGCCCTTCGGGAGGCGGATGACATGCGCCCCGATGGTCTCGCCAGCCTGTGCGATCTTGGTGTCTGCATACTGCTTCTTCTTGACCTCTAAGCGCTTGAAGTCGTTGGCAATGTCAGGCAGCTGCAACACCTCCGTTGGTCATGTTCTGCTGCTGTTGCGCCGCAGCGGGAGTCGCTGCGAGCAAGAACTTCCGGCACTTCTCAGCGGTCAGCTTCGGCTCTTTGTAGTACTCCCTGATGAGTTCCCAGATATCCCTGTGGTCCGAGATGTCCTTTGAAACCATGTACCTGACGATGTCAACACGCCTCTCAAACTCCTGCATGAGTTCCTCGTGAGTCAGGTTCTTCATTTCCATGATCTTGTCGAACAAGAAGCTATGACCTTTGAAGATGAACTTGTCCGTGGCCTGATCCCATTCATAGACTGTGTTGCTGATGAGCTCGTTTGTCTCCGGCTCGAACCCGACGATCTCAATCAGCTGCTTGATTCGCCTGACCATGTTCATGCCTACTCGCGCGTGGGTCTGAATTATCACATTCCTCAGGGCGGTCAGGAGTATTCTCGGGCAGTTGATGGGCGGGTTTTCGAGCCTGTTGACCATGCCCTTCACTGAGTCGGCGTGCATGGTGGAGAAGGTCGTGTGGCCGGTAGCCATCGCTTGGAACATCGTGTAGGTCTCTTTGCCTCTGACCTCACCGACAATGATGTAGTTGGGTCTCTGCCTGAGGGCAGCCCTGACAAGGTCGTACATGTCGATCTCGCCTGCGGCCTTGCCGTCCGGTCCACGCTCTCCCACACCGGATCTCGTTGTGCCGGGTATCCAGTTGTCGTGGGGGAGATTGATTTCTCTGGTGTCTTCCATCGTGACAATCTTAGCGCCAGGCGGAATGAACAGCGAAATGGCATTCAGGGTCGCAGTCTTTCCACTGGCCGTTCCTCCACAGATGATCGCGGATTCCCCGTGCTCGACGCTCAGCCACAGATAGGCGACAATCTCCGGGGATGCGGTCCCGTACTTTATGAGCTCAACGGGAGTGAAAGGTTTCTCTTTGAATCGCCTGATCGTGAACGACGCCCCCCTCGTGGTGACCTCTCGAGCATAGGTCGCCTGGACTCTATGCCCTTCTGGAGTTGTACCGTCCAGGATTGGGTTAGATACTGACAGTTGCTTCCCGCACCTCTGGCCCAGGTTGATGACGTACGAGTTGAGGGTATCCTCGTCGTTGAAAATCAGGTTGGTCTTGATGGATTCGAATTTGTTGTGGAACACGAACAGCGGGATGGCTACGCCGTCGCAGGAAACGTCCTCGATGCGTTGGTCATTCATCAGGGCATCCACAGTTCCGTACCCTACGAAATCCCTCGAGATGAAGTAAGTTATCTTGTCCTTCGAGATTGGCTCGATCCTGATGCCCCTCGATTCGATGAAGCTGTCCACGCTCTTCTCGAGGTAGGTCTTCTTGTTCATAACGGTGAGCTTGTCCCAATCATATTCCAGCGTCTTCTCCAGGGTTTCCTTGATGAGTGTCAGCAGCTCCTGCTCCTCTTCTGTGAGACTGGGCTCAATCACGTTTAGCAGGAACTCGCTCGTCGATGAGTTGTAGGTTGCCCTTATGTAGCTGAAGGGTTGGGTGACTCCATAGAAGCCGACCTCCTGAATCGCTGGGTCGGTTATCGGGGGTATCTCGGTGTAGACTGACCCTCGACCCTGGCTCCAGTCCCTCTTCCTAGCCGCCGCACCGCGCGGAGACTTGACTGCCATCGGCTCAGACTTGAGTCTGCTGATTGCTCCGACCCATCCCTGGTAAATCCTGGAACCAAGAGGTAGGTGGGGCAACGTCTTGACCGGCATGTCCGTTTTTATCCTTGGTGTTGCTTCGGCCATCTCATCCCTCCTACGCTGAGAGCTCTCCTATCGAGATCTTCACATAGGCTTTCGTGAAGTCCAGAGTCGAGACGCTGTCGATTGTAACGGTCAGTATCGAGTAATCAAGCAGATTGTTCGAGAAGTGGTACTTGGTCATCGTTATGTTGAAACCATGTCCGATGGTCATGTTCGCCGTCCCATTCAGTGCTCTCAAGAAGAAGTTCTTCCAAGCCACTCCATGCTGTGTAGTCATCGTGATCGTCAGGGTGGTCTTATCAGCGTTGTCGTACGCGGTCGTGCTCGCGTATGTGATATCCGCATTCACTCCTTTCGAGCCAGTACCGCCGATGGTCTTGTTCTCGCCCTGCATTGAGACCTGGGTCATCATGACGACTCTGCTCGGGGATTGCCCGGTGCCTACGTTCTTCACGGCGAACTGCGCGCCTGCGATGACGAATTCACCATCCGACTGGTTGAGTATGACCGCGCCGTTCTCGTAGATCAGGTGTTCTTCAACATAGTACCTGTTGGGACAGTAGAGGTCCAGGCTCCCGCCAGCTCTCCCATCGTTGCTCGGGCTGAGCGTCAACTGGGTGCCGGTCGTCGCGGACCTGTATGTGTACGTGACGTTGAATATCGGTCTCAGGCTGAGGCTCTCGGGAACGAACGACATGATCCCGGCTGTGGAGGCTGCAAACACTGGGATTCCTGGAGCGCTCAGAGTTATTGGCACGAAGATCGGCGTCGGGGCAATCAGACTGTTTTGGCTGTTCGAGACGCCGATGTCTACTTGCGACTTGAGCGTCGTGAACTGGCCTATTACCTGGGACATGTGAGTGCTCTCGTTGTCGCTCATCCAAGCGGGAACGAACTGGTTTGTGAATATGCCCATGAATGCCAGGAAAACCAGGAGGGCCATGATGGTCCCGACGGTTGCGGCGACGGCGTTGTCGTCGTCCCACCGCGGAGATTTCTTGATTCGATAGCGGGTAGATTGAGCAGAATAGCTTATGTGCTGGGGGGACAAATCCATCCTACCACCAATCAGGTGTTTACGAAGCAACCTAATCAGCGTCTGGAGGATATTTAATACTGTCGTTTCTGATATCGTGAGAAAAACACTCAGAAAATTCGCTGGAAGGCGCACGAACTTTGTCATCGATAGCTTCTCGTCAATCGGTTTTCATGATTTCAGGGCCAAGCGCCGAGCATCGAGAACACCCACGGCGAATTGGAACGGAGAGGTCCCCCAATACGGTGTCCTTCGATTCGCCAAGGTTTAATATAGACATATGCGTAACTGCTCAACTGCTCCAAAATGCCGTGGTAACTCAGTTGGGAGAGTGCAAGACTGAAGATCTTGAAGTCGCCGGTTCAAGTCCGGCCCGCGGCACCATCCAAGTCCTCATTAGACCCTCCTCCTGAATGGGGGATAGTTTAAATTGGAAAGATGCTCTTGAGGCGTATGCCGAAGAGGTCATGATAGATGACGATAAAATCCTTCGAGCTGATTTCGATCGATGCGAAGAGATACTCCAAGCTTGGCGAGAGGATACCGCATCTTCGGGTCGATCACAATACCACTGTGACTAGCATAACTGCCATCAGCGAGAAGGAGGCGCAGGTGGACTTCAGGTTCACCGTTAGCTATGTCAGCGTCGGCGTGATCAAGATTGAGGGCAGGATTGTCTGGGAAGGCGAATCGAAGACCCTGGCTTCAGGATGGTCACAGACGAGCGCCCTTCCCAACGAGATATTCAACCCCATGTTGTCAGCCATCTTCGCGAACTGCATGCCGGCGGCAGTGGTTTGCGCGCGGGATCTGGGTCTTCCGCCGCCGATCCCACCTCCACAGATTCAGCAAGCTGCTCAGTTGAAGCCCAAAGCCAAGGATACCCGTGGCTCCATGGAAGTTGCCTGAGGATTCTCTGGCATCCTTCTCCAGTCTATCTTATGTGGTCCAGCGAGAACGAACCGATTGTGACTCCGACTTTCGTGGACGAGTACCTTATGTAAGCTCTGGATTGGACATCGCAAATGCCCCTGATTGCTAGAAATGTGTTAAGGTTCTCCACTTTGAACTCGATCATGCCATCCATCAGAGCACCGATCATCTGTATCTCCTGTTCTCCGTGGACTCCCTTCTCGATGGTGTAGAGCGCCACCGCCCCGTCCCTCTTCCTTCTGCCGACCACAGGGCTCAGGAACCTGAACGCGGTCGCCGGGTCCAGGTAGGCAATCAGCGTGGATATCGATCTGAAGCCAACGCGATAGTATTTGTGCTTGTCCTTGAAACCTTTCGCGGCCGTCTCGACCGCCTTCTGGATTGATTCGTAGTCGGTAGGCGATTCGATGTACTCCGCGAGCGGATCTTGGGACTCGTCCCCCATGCTCCTCGAGTACGCGTCAACGTACCTCACGAGTCCGAGCTTCTCGTACTCCTCATATCCAGAGACGACGTAAGTCATCTCCTCCCTGATCTCCTTCGGGGACTTCTCGGTGGTTATCCATATCGCTGGAACGCCCTTCTTCAGGCCGTCCGCGATGAACGCGTTCAGGAGGACTTCCTTTCCCGTGAACGGGGGACCATAGACGAGGACGTTCGAACCGAACGGGAACCCGCCCATCAGAAGATCGTCTAGCCTGGTGGTCCCAGTCTTGACCTTCTCCTGCTTGAGCTCGAGCATGCGGTCCTGTTCGCGCCTCTCGATCTCATCGGTAATCACTCCCTGTTCTCTCATCCGGAGCTCTTCTTCCTTGGCTGACAGGTACTTCTCCTTGTTCCGGACCTCCTCTTCCTTTGCGGTCACCTCCGATTGCAGTTCCTCAAGCCGTTTCTTGAGAGTGAGCTCGTCCTGCCCTGTCAGCTCGGCCTTCGTCTGGGCGACCTTCTTCTGCTCCTCCTGAAGCAGTCTCTCGCGGAACATCAGGTCCTCTTCCCGCCTGAGCATTTCATCTTCCTTGTACTTCATCGGCTCTACGAGCCTATTCGCATCTTCCTCTCGTATCCTGAGCTCGTCCTTGAGCTTCTGGACCTCCTGCTCCCTCAGGACCAGCGTGCGCTCGAACCTCTGCGCATCCTCGAGTTTCCTCAAAATCTCCCTGTCGACGGTCCTCGACGAGGACACGCCGGTGGACAGTTTCATGGCCTCTTCTTTGTGCTTCATCTCGAGCTGGGCATCTTCCAGCTGTCTCTCCAGTTCGTGGATCTGTTCCGCATATGCGAGCTCCTTCTTCGTGAACTCCTCCGACGACTGAAGTTGAGCGAGGTTTCCTTGCTGTTGCATCGCTTCTGCGAACACGCCTTTGCTCAGGGCCTCTTCCTTCGAGAGGAGCTGTTTTCTCAGGGCCTCCAGCTCAGACTGTCTCTCTGCAAGGGCCAGCTCCTGTTTCTTGAGGTCCTGTGCCTCCTCTGGGAGCTCCGAGACACCCTTCTCGAGTTTCTGCTTGAGAGTCGTCAAGACCTCCTCGAGCTGCATGATCTTCAGCTCCAGCGTCTCCCTGTTGGCCATCTCTGCCGCCAACCTGTCGGTGACGCTGGCGCGCTCTCCGTCAGTGCCCTGCTGGCTCTTGATAAACTTGATGACCGCGATGCTCCCTCGTTTGACGTTCTCAAGCTCCTCCTCGAGATGCTTTGTCTTCGTCTTCGCGGCATCGAATTCTCCTTTGATTCGCGCGAGCTCATCTATTGTCGCCTGGGGGTCGAAGTCCCCAGTGTCAATCTGCCGCAGCTTCTCCCTGAGAGTCTCCCTTAGCTGTATCAGCTCGGCCTCTCTGGCTAGAAGCTCATTCGGGCCGATATCCTGAGAGGGAGCCTCGACTGCTTTGGCCTCCTCCAACCAAGTGTTCACATCGTCCTCTTTGCCGGAGAGCCACTTCGCGAGGTTGTCCTCTGAGGAAACCTCTCTTTTTGAGGCGGTGATCGCCGCGGCCGGCTGAGGCCTCTCCTCTCCTGATAGCCATTGGGAGAGACCAGCCTCCTCGCCAGAGAGCCAGTCCGCCAAGGAAGCGTCATCGGGGTTCGCGATGTGGTTCACGCTATGGATAATCTTGGCCGCCAGTTTCTCTCCTATGCCCTTTACAGCGGAGAGTTCCTCGACGCTTGCGCCCTGCAAATCTTTGAGGGATCTGAACCCGGCACTATGGAGAACCTCCGCCTTCGCGGCGCCGATCCCTGGAAGCTTGATGAGTTCCTGTATCTCCTTATCTGAGGAGGGAACCTCTTCACCGTTGCCTTCCTTCTCGTCCTTCGGTCCCGAGCCGAGCTGCAGACTGCTGTAGCAGTTCTCGCACCTCGTGGAACCTTGAGGCGATACATGGCCGCAGATCGGGCAGGTGAGATCGGTCTCGCCGGACTCCTCTTCTGACATTGACTCTCCTTGAATGGAACTATCTAGGGGGAGCACCTGAACCGCACATTGGATTTGTAATGCGGTCATGTGCCGACTTTACATCCCGTCCTGGCCTAAATACACTACTTGAAATATATATAGTTACCCGCTGAGGAATCGAGACTGGAATTGAATCGGATGATTAGCTTAATGCTCGGCTAGATGGCGACGGCCAATCATTTTCGGCAACACGCTTTTGGCACCCCGTTCCTCCGCCAAAAGGAACAACTACCCACTCCGTCATATCACCCTGTTAACTCACATGGCCAAGGAAGTTGAGAAGAAAAAGGATCACAAGGAGAAGCAGGAACGGATAGGTGTTTACGTCTGTCACTGCGGAACCAATATTGCATCGACCGTCGACTGCAAGTCCGTCACTGACTATGCCCAAGGGCTAGAGGGAGTCGTCGTCAGCCGGGGCAACGTCTATACTTGCTCTGAACCCGGTCAGAATCAGATTGTTGATGACATCAAGAAATACAACCTGACCAAGGTCGTTGTCGCCTCCTGTTCTCCCAAAATGCACGAGAAGACCTTCAGGAAAACGGTGCAAGATGCTGGGCTCAACCCCTATCAGCTTGAGATGATCAACATCAGGGAACAGTGTTCTTGGGTTCACAAGGACAAGATCGAAGCGACCCAGAAGGCCAAGGATCTCGTCCGTGGTGGTGTGCTAAGGGCTGCCCGGCTTGAGGCTCTTTTCCCGAAGGAGATGAGCATGTCCAAGGACGTGCTCGTGATTGGCGGCGGGATTGCGGGCATTTCCGCATCCCTTCAGCTCGCCAATTCCGGGTTCAAAGTTTACCTGGTAGAGAAGAGCGCCAGTATCGGCGGCAGGATGGCACAGCTGAGCAAGACGTTCCCCACCTTGGATTGTGCCCCGTGCATCCTGAGCCCGCGAATGGTCGACGTGGGGTCGAATCCCAACATCGCCCTGTACACTCTTTCCGAAGTGGTCGATTTCTCAGGGACTCCTGGTAGCTACAAGGTGAAGGTCAGGGTTGCACCGCGAGGTGTTGACCCGAAGAAATGCATCGGGTGCGCCAAGTGCGAGAGGGTCTGCCCTGCCAAGATTCTGAACGAGTTCGAGGAGTGCCTCTACGAGAGGAAGGCTGTCTACAAGCCGTTCCCGCAGGCTGTGCCTGCATCCTATGTTGTTGACTTCGAGAAGTGCGAGAAGTGCGGTGCGTGCGAGAAGGTTTGCTCCGCCCACGCGATTGATATGGAGGCCAAGGAGAAGTTCTACGAATTCGAGGTCGGGGCAGTTGTCATGGCGACCGGCTTCGACATGTTCGATGTGAAGAAGCTTCGCGAATACGACACCTCGCTGCCGGATGTAATCACAGCGACTCAGATGGAGCGATTGATGATCAACGAGTGCGGTGCGGGAATGGTGCTCAAGCGGAAGGCGGACGGGAACAGGGTCAAGAAAGTGGCGTTCGTTCTCTGCGCTGGCTCCAGGACGCGCCAGACCGGCGTACCCTACTGCAGCAAGATCTGCTGCAACTACGCGATCAAGCAGTCGGTCATCCTGCGGAAGACATTCCCGTACATGCAGGTCTACGTTTACTACATAGACATACGTGCTGCGGGAAGAGGGTTCGAGGAATTCTATGTCCGTTCCCAGGAGGAGTTCGGTGTCAAATTCATTCACGGAAAAGTGGCCGAGATTCAGAAGGGGAAGGACGGGATACTCGTCCGTGCCGAGGACGTGACCCTTGGTGAGATAATTGACAATGAGTTCGACATGGTCGTACTTTGTACAGCCATGCTACCGTCCAAAGGCACCGCCGATCTCGCTAGGCTGCTCAAGGTACCGCTGGGGGAGGACGGATTCATCTCCGAGAAGCATCCGAAGCTCGATCCTGTGTCCACCCACAGGTCCGGGATCTTCGCCGCTGGGGTGACCATGGGTCCGAAGGATGTTCGGGACAGTGTTGTCGATGGCAGGGGGACTGCCTCGCAGGTAATCGAATTCCTCGGGACCGGCAAGATGCTCATCGACCCAGTGAAGGCAATGGTGGTCGACGGGATGAAGTGTACGAAATGGAAGGCCTGCGAGGCGATATGTCCGGTGAAGGCGATCAATGTCGACGAGTTCCCAATGATAGACCCTATCGCGTGCATCGGATGTGGTGCGTGCGTCTCGGAGTGTCCTGAGAGGGTCTTCGACCTGGCTCATTACACAGACGCCCAGATCGATGCTGAGATTAAGGGCATTCTGGAGGAACCGTCTGGGAGCGTCAGAATCATAGGCTTCTTCGGAGATGTTCTCGCATACGTCGCCGCGGATTCTGCTGGGACCGCGCGTCTCGAGTACCCTACATCGATTAGAATGATGAGGGTACCGTCGGCTGCAAGGATTGGACGAAGGGAGATACTCCAGGCCTTCGCGGCTGGAGCTGACGGAATCATGCTCTCGGATGAGGAGGGGGGCGAGGTAGCTCACATCGTCGAAGAGCGCGTCAGAGTTCTCGGGGCTGAGCTGGATGCCCTCGGCATCGGAAAGGAGAGGATCACGTTCGTGCCGATGCTCCTTCCAATCTACAAGGTGCTCCCGAAGATGGCCGACACCTTCGACAAGAAGGTCAAACAGCTGGGGAAGCTCGCCAAGGATGTGAGAGCCAAAGCCTTCGAGGCGTCAAACAAGCCTGCAAACCCCGTCTTCGGGCCGAGGGGGCTTTCTCCATCCGGCCAGTCCTCGCACGCGGGTCACTGACGCAGGCACACACGCGCTATTAGAAAATCCACCTGAGTAAACGTATTTATATTGAGAGCTTCAATAAGAATATGAATTCAGTTGCTGGCATTTAAGAGTGTGGCGCATGGAAAAACGCGTGCTCGTGAAGATTAACAAGGACAGCACTGAGCTGACCCTCCGAGAGGTTCTGGACAAGATCAAAGAACTTCAGGACAAGAACCCTGACCTCGATGTTTTCTTCGATGGGGACCAGTACGCCATTTGCGGCAGATCGCGAAAAACCCCCGAGTAGCGAGGTTTCTTAACACAGATACGCCGATGCACGCTCGGGTAGAATGCCAGGGAGAGTAACGATCGGTCTATACAATTCGTACGACCCCGTTAAGTTCCACGAGTCGCACAGGCGTGCTCTGGCAAGAGCGGGTCCTCTGGCATTGGCCTTTGACTGCAACCTGGCGACTTTCGGCTTCCCATATGACAAGGAGCTGACCACTCCGGTCGAAATCGCTGATTGGGTATCTACCACCACGAGCATCGGAGAAAGCGGATCGTACCTGATGGATCTCTCAAGGAAGGGGAGGTTCACGTGTTTCGATTTCCCTAAGAAGGGATTCCCACCACAACTCGGTGAGGTGGTCATCACGACCCGCAAGCCCAGCGCCGAAAAGCTGGTCACGCCCGCTGATCTGCGTTCGCTTGTCAAGAACGGCCGTTCGATCCTCCTTCTTTTCGGCCTCGGGCCACATGGTCTCCCAAAGGAGATGTTCGATATTGGACAGAAGCACCTGGACGTCACTGGTCGGGGCCTATCTCTTGAGACATGCACCGCGCTTGGTGCAGTCGTCGGCTCTCTTCTTACGAAGTGATGCGGCTCTCAGTACTTCGAGTACTTGAGTCTCATTGATGGAACAGAGATGCCCTCTCTCTTCACTGCCTGGCCAACGATCTTCGCTCCTTTTCCAGCAACCTTCATTGTCCGGTCTGCCTCCTTCCGGTCTACCACGAGGCAGAACCCCATCCCCATGTTGAATGTCTGGTACATCTCCTCGTCTGAGACCCCGCCGAGCTCCTGCATCACACCGAATATTGGGTTCCGCTCCATGGGATCATCGATCTCGAACCCCAATCCCTTCTTGAGCCTTATCAAGTTCCGGAGCCCACCGCCCGTAATGTTGGCCATCCCGTGAACCTCGAATTCATTCACGAGCTTCAGGACCTGCTTAACGTAGATGGTCGTTGGTTCCAGCAGTTCGAGGCCGACTGTCTTATTGAGCCCCTTCACCTTCTGCTTGTAACCAATCCCGTTTCTCTCGAAAATCTTCCTCGCGAGAGTCAGCCCGTTTGAGTGAATCCCCGAACTGGGTAGCCCTATCAGCGCATCCCCAGGGGAGATGGCGTCTCCTGTGACTATCTTCGATTTCTCGACCATTCCGAGGCATGTGCCAGCAAGGTCGAACCCCTTCACGAGCTCAGGAAGGACTGCAATCTCGCCTCCGACGATAGTCATGTTGGACATCCTAGCACCGGCCTCGAGTCCCTTCCCCACGGCAGATGTCACGCGCTCGTCTGGCCTGTCGATCGCTATGTAGTCCACGAAAGCAATGGGCTCAGAACCGACACAGACTGTGTCATTGACGTTCATCGCGATGCAGTCAATGCCGACCGTGTCCCATTTCTTCATGGCATCGGCGACGAGCAACTTGGTCCCGACCCCGTCGGTGCAGAGCGTGAGGGCATGGCTCCCGAAGTCGATGAGACCAGTGAAGTGGCCAGGGAGATCGATAGGCTTTCCGAATCCTTTCCGTCTGTACTTCAAGTGATCAACCAGCGCGGCGATGCTGCTCGACTTCTTGTCGATGTCCACTCCCGCCTTGGCGTAAGTCATCCCCTTTGGCATCGGAATCCTCGACCTTCAGCTGGGCGATTGCATAGACTGCCTAAACCTTTTTCCTCTTCCCGTGCAGGAAACGCTATCTGTCGGCAGAGGAATCATGTAGACGTGACAAAACAGTGGAGGGTCGAGCGTAGACACGACAAATACTACAGAAAGGCCAAGCGCGAGCACTATCGAAGCCGGGCCTCCTACAAGCTGAAGCAGATAGACTTCAAATATGATCTCATAAGACCGGGAAATGTCATAGTCGACTTGGGCGCCTCCCCTGGTGGCTGGTCTCAGGTGGCCAAGGAACTCGGCGGTCCCGCATCGAAGGTCTTCGCTCTCGATATCGACAGGATGGTTCCGATCGAAGGCGTCACGTTCATCCGCGGAGATATCCGGAAGGAGTCGGTGATGGACAGGCTTCTCGAGCTGGTCCCCGGCGGTGTCGACGTCGTAGTTTCCGATATGTCGCCCGACATCAGCGGGAACTACTCCTATGACCACGCCCGATCCGTTGAACTGTGCGAGCATGCGCTGAAGTTCGCCACAACGGTCCTCAGGGAAGGAGGCAACTTCGTCGTCAAGATGTTCTACGGAGACATGAGCAGGATGTTCGTCGATACGGTGAGGAGAAAGTTTGACGAGGTCCACATTGACCATCCCCGCGCTTCCAGATCCACGAGCTCAGAGGTCTACGTGATCGGGCTGGACTTCCTCGAACGGCCCAGCTAGTTCCAGAAGCGTTTCGTGCGCGCGAACGTTATCTCGGCCGTCAGGATGTCCCTCAGAAACTCCTCCTCCTCTGTCTGGTATCTGGCCAGGATCCTCGCGGCGGTGTCCGGACCTATCCCCCTGCCTACGAGCGCTGTCACCGCTCTCTTGCCATGGGCCATGACCAGGTTCGCATTCTTGCGGATTCGTTTGAGCTCTCTTCGCTCCTCCTCGTTCGACGCACCTTTCTTCAAGATGTCGAGCTGTGATCTTGCGTATGGTTGGATGGCGGCCAGAAGAACTCCACCGCACTTCGCGCATTTGATCTTGTCTGGCAAATTGGCAACGGAGGATTTCTTATGTGTGCGGCAGTTCATGCACACAAGGATAACCTCTTCGGAAATCAGGCGCTCCTTCATGGCGTTCAGAACCGCCCTGTCCGCTCTTTGAGGCTGCATGAGCTCGGTCCTGCTACCGATGGCCTGTTTCCCCATGGGGGACAGCGAGCCAGCCTTGATTTCGATGGTCCCCTCCTGTATTCTCCTCAGCACTCGCTCTGTTGTCTCCACATCCATGTTTTCCCAGAGCGTCTTTGCCACGGCCTCGTCGAAGATCGGGGAATACTCGAACACGTCGACGAGCTTTGAGATGTTGAGCATCTTGTAGTCCGCGCCCTTGCTCACTGCACCGAACTTCTTCGCCACGTGTACGAACTGCCATTTCAGGTAGGACGAGTTCCTGATCAGGAGTCTCATCAACTGTGCCAGCCCAGACGGCTGCGTCTCCTTGAGCACTCGCACGACGTCGGCCACCCTCACAGCCCTGGGCGTTTCGAGCACTATCGAGTAGACCTCTGTCTGGACACCTATGCTCTCGCCGAGACGAGCCGTGAGCAACCCGGCAACGAGCTTCGAGATGGTCTCGTTCACCTTGCTCCCGAAACAACAGTTGATCACGATTACGCCATCCCCCTGCTCAACGGTTATCAGCTTGTCCGTCGGAAGTGGGTGATCTCCCTGGCTCCTTATCCATTGGGTGAGCTCGGCTTTCGCGTCATCGTCTCCAGGATAGATGTCGAGAGCGAGCAGGCGTCTCATCGTCCCGACCTCCTGGGCGACCTCGAACGGCACAGGAATCTCCTCGCCGACCCATGACGGCGTGGCGCCGAGTTCCCTTACCTGCTCCACGATTACTTCTTCCTCGCTTACTTCGATGACCCTCCATGTCCTCCCACGTGCCACGAAGGTCGCGTATGGTTCTGCGTATGTCGCCACGAAACTCTCGTCGAGGGTTCCGATGACACTCCTCGATGACACGTCCCTGATCCTGTAAGTCCGTTCATCGGGGATCATGGAGATGTTGTCGTAGAAGTGTTTCATACCTGTGGTCTTCTTCCTGAAGCCAGATTCGTCATTCCAGAGTATGTGAAGCTCAGCTAGTATCCCGAGGACCGCGTCGAAATCCGCTCTGATGAGGTTCCTGAAGGGGTAGGCTCTCTTGACTGTCGAGAACGCCCACTCTTTATCGACTCTTCCTTCGGTCAGAGTCATCGCAACGAGCTGGTTCGCGAGCACACTGAGCGGGTTCTCCCTGATGACGAATTTCTCAAGCTCTTCCACCATGGCCCGACGTGCGATCACCAGGCTCTCAGCTATCTCCCTCGGTTCGGTCGCGACTATCCTTCCAAGAGAGACATCGCCGATCCTGTGTCCGGACCTTCCGATTCTCTGGATGAGCCTGGTCACTTGCCTGGGCGAGTTGAACTGAATTGCGAAGTCAGCGGACCCCACATCGATCCCCAGCTCGAGAGACGATGTGCAGATCAGCGCTTTCAGCCTCTCCCCCTTGAAATCGTCCTCCATCTGGACTCTCACCTCTTTCGAGAGAGATCCGTGGTGGACGCCTATCTTGAACGCCTCGTCCCACACATGATACCTCACCCCGAGCGCCTCCGCGGAGTCCCTCGTGTTCACGAAGAACAAGGTGGAGCGGTGACCGTCGATGAGGTTCTTGCACCTCCGCATGCATGCGAGATGCTTGAGGTCGGTCTGTAGCTTGTTCGCCAGCTGCTTGTCCGCGGGATCCTCCCTCGGGCTCTCGACACCGATCCGCATGTCCTTCACGGCAGACACTTTCAGGACACTGATTGGTCGTCCCACCCCTGCGAGGTAGTTCGACACCTCCTGGACCGAACCCACTGTAGCTGACAGTCCGATCCTCTGGAACTCCCCGGCAATGCCCACCAGCCTCTCAAGGGCTATCGCCAGCTGCGCCCCTCTCTCGTCCTCTGCCAGCTCGTGTATCTCATCTATGACAACATGCTTGACACTGGCGAGATGCTGCCTGAGGATCCTGCCAGTGAACATGATCTGAAGTGTCTCCGGGGTTGTGATCAACACGTCGGGAGGGCTCTTGGACTGCGCGACCCTCTCCGATTGCGGAGTGTCGCCGTGCCTCACAGCAATCCTCAAGTCCACAGCCTCCCCGAATTCCTTGAGCCGTTTCAGAAGGTCCCGGTTGAGAGCGCGCAGCGGAGTGACATAGACACACCTAATCCCGCTCCTCTTCGTCCCGGCCAGTTTGTGGAGCACAGGAAGCATCGCTGCCTCAGTCTTCCCGATGCCTGTCGGAGCAACGAGCAGGACATTCTCCCCAGCGAGAATCGCAGGTATCGCCTTCGCCTGCGGCTCGGTGGGTTCGATGATTCCCCTCTTGACGAGGAGCTCCTGAAGTCTCGTGTCCAGCAGCGCGAACTCATTCATGGCGTCCTTCACAGAGCCCGCTATTTGTATAAAACCTTTACAAGCTGACTCCTGCAATTGCTTTTATCCTCATGCGTGTTTCCACATGTCGATAGGATGGCAAGGATCAGGTCGCTCAAGGCTAGAGAGATACTTGACTCAAGAGGTAACCCGACTATCGAGGTCGACACGATCTTGTCCAACGGCAAGATGGGCCGGGCGTCCGTTCCATCCGGGGCATCCACCGGGACAAAGGAGGCCGTCGAGCTTCGCGATGGCGACAGCAAGAGGTTCCTCGGCAGAGGTGTGCAGAAGGCTGTCAGAAATGTGAACCGGATTATTGCCCCCAGACTCGTGGGCATGAACCCAGATGATCAGAAGAAGATCGATCATCTCATGATCGATCTCGACGGGACGGAAAACAAGTCGCGGCTTGGCGCAAACGCCATCTTGGGCACATCGCTCTCCGTAGCTCATGCAGCCTCGGAAGACGCGGGTGTTCCATTGTACAGATATCTTGGAGGGACCAGCGCTCGGGTGCTTCCGGTTCCAATGATGAACATTCTGAACGGCGGAGCTCATGCGGACAACAATCTCGATTTCCAGGAATTCATGGTCGTTCCCCTTGGGAAGACATTCTCTGAATCGCTCAGGATGGGCGCCGAAGTCTTCCATTCGCTGAAAGCCCGTCTGAAAAAATCCAGGCTCAGCACAGCCGTCGGCGATGAGGGCGGCTTCGCTCCCAAGCTCGGTTCCCATGATCAAGCGCTTCGGCTGATGGTGGACTCCGCCGAGGCTGTGGGCCTCAAGCCACGGACCGATTTCATGCTCGCCATGGACCCTGCCGCTAGCGAGTTCTTCGATGGTGAGAATTATGTCTTCAAGAAGAGTACGCTCGAGTCGTTGAGTTCGGAGGAGATGGTCGACCTCTACGTCGAGATGTGCAAGAACTATCCCATAGCCTCCATCGAGGACGGGATGTCTGAAGAAGACCGGACGGGCTGGCGTACCCTCACTGCCCGACTCGGGAAGAAGGTTCAACTGGTCGGCGACGACCTCTTCGTCACGAACCGCAGGATTCTCGCGGCTGGTGTGCGGCAAGGGCTCGCGAACGCTATTCTGATTAAGGTCAACCAGATCGGGACGCTCACTGAGACCCTCGAGACGATGGATTTCGCGGCGAAGTCCAGCTACAAGTGCGTCGTGTCCCATCGGTCCGGAGAGACGGAGGACACTTCGATAAGTGATATCGGAGTCGCGACGAATGCGGGTCAGATAAAGACAGGGGCACCGTCCCGGGGTGAACGCACGGCCAAGTACAACCGTCTTCTTCGAATTGAGGAGGACCTGGGCCGGAGAGCTAGGTTCCCAGGCAAATCAGTCTTTGCTTCTTCTAAGTGAGATGCCGAGCCACTTCCAGCCTTGTGATTCGTCCCGAAAGGATTCAGGCCGGCCTTATTACGGTTGCATTTGAACTCATATCTCGATGATAACTGGTCAATTGACCACCATTCTGAGTTCAAGATGGGACATATGGCTAAGATACAGTCCGATTTCGAACACAATGATAATTACGATGTTCTCATATTGACCAGTTCGAGGAAGGCAATACTGTGGCATCTTCGGGAACTGTTCAGATCCGGAACGAATCCGGAATCCCCTTGTCTGCGGTGGCCCGCCTCGCAAGGCTCGTTCTCGATCCGACGCAGAGGGCGAGACATAGGAGCCCGTGGTAGTTGCTGACCGGCCTTTGCGCGTGCGTCAGGTGGTCAGTCTCCAGTTGGTAGTGGTGAAGCGAATGAGCACAAAGCAGCACGGAGGAAGGAATGTGGAAGAATGCTCGGCATCTCTGATCATGGAGAGTTACTCGAACGCGCCACTTCTTGGCGAGATTTGCATAGTCGACACAACGTGTCGTGACGGCGAACAGATGCCAGGAATATCGTTCAACATAGAGGAGAAGCTCGAGATCGCTAAGAGACTCGAACAAATGGGAGTAGAGCAGCTCGAAACGTTCGCCACGTACAACGAGAGCGACAGGAGATGCGCCAAATTGCTGAAGGACCAGGCCAGTACCCAGTCCATCATGGGGTGGAACAGGATGGTCAAGGCCGATGTCGAGGACTCAATCTCTAACGGTGTGGATGCGGTCTCCATCTCTACGGACACCTCCGATATCGCCCTCGCACACAAGCTCAAGATGTCGAGAGAGCAACAGATGACCAAGCTGGTGGATTGCGTCGAGTTCGCGAAATCCCATGGAGTCTATGTGTGTTTCAACGCGGGAGACGCAACCAGGACTTCTATCGACTACCTCGTGGAGTTCGCCAAAGCGGGCTTGGAAGCGGGCGGTGACAGGTTCAGGCTCTGCGACACAATCGGCGTGCTGACGCCTGCTTCATCGAAGAAATTGATAGACGGGGTCATGTCTCGCGTAGGCATCGACGTAGAATTCCACGCTCACAACGATTTTGGCCTTGCGGTTGCCAACGCACTCGCTGCTTGCGAAGCCGCTGCGAAGTATGAGGACAGAAAGCTGTGGGTGTCAACGACTGTGAACGGTCTGGGTGAGCGCGCTGGGAACGTGTCGCTCGAGGTCTTTGTCATGAACATCCACTCGCACTACGACGTGAAGAAGTATGCGACGGAGCACATCCTGCCACTGTGCAAGCACGTCGAGAAGGCTTCAGGACTGGGAATCCCGCTGAACCACCCAATCGTCGGAGAGAACATGTTCACCCACAAGTCAGGGATTCACGTCGACGGCGTTCTCAAGAACCCGAGCCTCTACGAGGCCTTCGATCCCGCGAAGCTCGGAATGACAAGGAAGATCGCTCTTGGCAAGCATTCGGGGAAAGCCTCTGTCAAGCACAAGTTGGAGCAACTAGGGCTCGCCGCGTCTCCCGAAGTCTCGGAAATGATAAGACAAGAGGTCGGCAAGGTCGGAGAAGTCAAGAAGAGGAACCTCACCGATGACGAGTTCAAGGCAATATACGAATCGATCAGCAATGCAAACAAGGTGAAATCACTGTCTGGCGCGAAGAAGATCGCCGCTGTCGATGGTAGTCTTGCTCCAGCGCTCGTGCGGGGATGAGCATGGGACAGACAATCGCAGAGAAGATATTGTCAAATCACGCTGGCAAGGACTGCCATGCCGGGGATATGGTCATCGCGTCTGTTGACTTCTGCATGTCCCAGGATGGGACTTCCACAATCATGATCAGGGAACTTGAGACTCTCGGGTTTGTCCGCCCCAAGACAAAGCACGGAATGGCAATGGTGATCGATCACAATTCTCCGTGTCCTTCTGTTGACGTTGCCAAGATGCACAAGACAATACGCGATTTCTCGAAGGCTAAGTCAGTTCCCCTATTCGATGTCGGTGAAGGAGTCTGTCATCAGGTCGTCCCCGAGAAAGGCAAGGTTCATCCGGGGGATTTGGTGGTGGGTGCCGACTCTCACACTTGCACATACGGAGCTCTCAACGCTTGTGCGACTGGCCTGGGTTCCGCTGATGTCGCAGCGGCTGCATTCACCGGAAGCCTCTGGTTCAAGGTCCCAGAGAGCTACTCGTTCTGTGTTGAAGGCGAACTCTCCGATCGCGTCGGCGCCAAGGATCTGGTGCTTCAGATCATCGGTTCCATGACGGCGGACGGCGCGACGTACAAGTCCATAGAGATGCGCGGCCGTGGGATTGACTCATTGAGCATGGATGGGAGATTCACGGTGGCTAACATGGCCGTGGAGATGGGCGCGAAATTCTGTCCTTTCGGGTTCGACAAGACTACTGGGGACTGGCTCGCTTCGAGGGGCATCGCGTCGACGAATTGGGTCACGAGCGATGACGATGCTCGATTCGAGAAGCACTTCTGTGCCGACGCATCTGATGTCGTTCCAAAGGTTGCCAAGCCTCACAGGGTTGACAACGTTGTAGACGCCTCGGACCTCAGAGGGACAGAGATTCATCAGGCCTTCCTCGGAACATGCACGAATGGGCGTCTTAGCGATCTGACGGCAGCTGCGGATTTGATGAAAGGAAGGCACGTGAAGCAGGGCGTTCGGATGATAGTCGCCCCTGCGTCAAGAACTGTGTTGATAGAGGCCATGGACAGAGGAGTCATATCTCAGCTCCTCAAGTCAGGCGCATCTATCGTCGCACCAGGATGTGGCCCATGTGTCGGCACTCATGCTGGCGTACCATCGGACGGGGAGAACGTGATCTCGACTGCGAACAGGAATTTCAAGGGAAGGATGGGAAACAACAAGGATGTAAGCATATACCTCGCATCACCGCAGACAGTTGCAGCATCATCACTCACTGGGCAGATCACAGATCCGAGAGAGATCTAGAGAGGTCATCTGAATGAAGATAATGGGAGCAGCACACAGGTTCACTCCGAACGATGACATCAACACTGACTACATCATATCGGGAAGATACAAGTTCAAGATTGACGACATGAACGAACTCGCAAGACACGTCATGGAGGACATCGACCCCGGATTCGCAGGCAATGTCAAGAAAGGCGACATAATCGTTGCGGGCAAGAACTTCGGGTGTGGATCGAGCAGAGAGCAAGCGCCGAGGGCACTCAAGGCTGCTGGCGTGTCGATGATCCTGGCCAAATCATTTGCTAGGATATTCTACAGAAGCGCCTACAATATCGGCCTGCCGCTAATCGAGTGTGATACTGACTGGATAGGACAAGGCGACGTAATCTCGGCCGACTTGGACACAGGCATCGTTGTGAATGTAATGACTGGGGAGAAAGCGAGCGCGAAGCCAGTTCCTAAGACCATGCAAATACTCCTCGAGGATGGCGGGCTTGTCCCCCATTTGATCAAGCACGGTGGGTTCTCCCTGCAATAGGAAACCGGCGGTCACATGATATGAACAACAGAACGTTGACAATACCGTACATTCCAGGTGACGGCGTCGGCCCCGAGATAATGGAGGTCACCAGGAGAGTCGTGGACGCAGCCGTCACAAAATCTACAGATGGCGAGGTCTCTGTCCAGTGGGAGAGACTCCTCGCAGGAGACGAGGCTTTCAAAAACACCGGCGAGTGGTTGCCGAAAGCCACTCTCGATTCGATCAGGACAAGGGGCGTTGCCTTGAAGGGACCACTGAGCACGCCTGTTGGCGGTGGAATCAGGAGCCTTAATGTGGCGTTGCGACAGGCTCTAGATCTTTACTCGTCTGTCAGGCCAGTTCGATACTTCGCTGGAGTTGAGAGCCCCGTCAAGGAACCGCACAAGATGAACGTGGTGATCTTCAGGGAGAACACAGAGGATGTTTACAAAGGTGTTGAATGGAGAAGCGGTTCGGGCGAGGCCAAGAAACTCCTAGCGTTCCTGCGGGACGAGCTTGGTGTGAACCTCAGGGAAGACAGCGGTCTGGGAATCAAACCGATGTCTGAGTTCGCCTCCAAACGTCTAGTCAGAGCTGCTATTCAGTACGCAATCAAGAAGGGTCGGAAGTCGGTTACGCTCGTGCACAAAGGCAACATCATGAAATTCACGGAAGGGGCCTTCCGTGACTGGGGCTACCAGGTCGCGAAAGAGGAGTTCCCGGACGACACGATTCTCGAAAAGGACGGTACAGAGCCCGCATCAGTTACTCGTGCCAGGGTCATCGTCAACGACAGAATCGCAGACAACATGTTTCAGCAGATACTGACTCACCCGGCGGACTACTCAGTCATCGCTACGCCCAATCTGAACGGTGACTATCTCGCCGACGCGTGCGCTGCACAGGTTGGCGGGCTCGGATTGGCGCCAGGAGCCAATATCGGCGATGGAACTGCGACGTTCGAGGCGGTTCACGGGACAGCGCCGAAGTATGTTGGCAGGAATGTAGCCAATCCATCTGCATTGATGCTCTCTGCTGCCATGATGCTGGAGCACCTCGGAATGGAGGAGGGCGCCAAGATCATAGTCTCATCTATCGAGGGTACACTTTGGGATGGGGTCATGACAAATGACCTTGCACGCCTCTCTGGTATGAGGAAAGGCGTCGGTACTGCTGAGTTCGGTGAAGCAGTCATTCGGCTGATCGGCTAACAGATCCTCCGTTCTTCAGGGTCATCCTGATCGTTTCCCGATTGCGTCGGTCTATTTTTCTCTCCGTAATGAAGCTGAGCACTGTTGCCAGTATCGTTGTACCGAGGATCACCATCAGCACGACGTTCACGACGAACGGGCCGAACTCATCGCTCCAAACAGCTGTGCCAGCTAACATCAATGGCGGAACGGTCGCGAGAACGGCAGACGCGAGCCCTCTGGGCATCATACTGAATAGGGCATCTGCGTCTTCTCGGTCGAGGTCACCGATCCTGTAAGCCAGTAGTGATGTCAGTCGCCTTACGACGATGATGATGACGATGATACCGACCGCGGTAGCCACCTGTGTCGCGGTGAACGATACAAAATCAAACATGAGGCCGAGGTACACATAGAAGAATGTGCGCACGAAGAAAGAAATTTCTGTCTGGAAATGGTGGATGTGGTCGTCGGTGTAAGTCTTGATGGAGAACGAGGTTAGCCAGCGCTTGAAGAAGCGCCTGTTCCCAAGCACCAACCCGAAGACGAGCGAAGCGACAACCGCGGAACCTCCAATCCATGGCATCTCGACGAAACCGGCGATCACGAACAGCGCACCCACTGTCAGCATGTAAGAGAACGGTTTGTTGTGCAATGCCTGAAGAACATAGAGCCAGGCGAAACCGACTGCGAAACCGACCAGTCCTCCGATTAGGAATTTTCCAATTATCTGACTGGTGACCGCTAACGCATCGAAGTCACCGATTACGATCAGCGACATGAGCGCCAGTGCAACCACAATCACAAGGACATCAGTAAGCACGCTCTCCATGATCAGCATGCATTTGGTCTGATCCCTGATCCTCATCTTGTTGGCTATCGGGATCACAACGGCCTCGCTCGTCCCTCCAACGATTGTTCCGAGGGCTAGCGCGAGGAGGAGATCTATCTTGAACACTAGATGAGCAGCTATTGCCACCAGGGTGATCTCGGCCACCAGGGTGATGACCGTTATGAAGGTCGCAATTTTCATAGAATCCATGACCGTTCTGATGTCCAGTGACAGGCCACCGTCGAAGATGATTAGAACCAGGGCGATCGAGAGAAGGAAATCCTGATACTGCTGCACTCCAACGAGGAAGTCGGTCGTAACAACATCCAGGACATAGGGGCCGATGATCATGCCGAGAGCAATCAGCAGAAGGACGTCCGGTATCCTGTACTTTGTGAAGATCACTCCACCGAAAAACCCGATGAAGATGGCAGCTCCTATCGCCAGAAACGCGGTAATCGTCGTCGTTTCCATCTGGTTCAACACCAGCCGTGATCAGCCCCGACCGTGAATTTTCTCAGGATTGGTCGATCTATGCTCCAGGGCTAGAAAAACGCGGTGTACGGTATTTTATGGGATTGGGCCGGTTATCAATTCTGATAGGAAAGCTGGCTACCTCAATTCTCGGAGATTTCTATGTGGCTGCAATCCTTTGTCCAATTGTTTATACAGTCGTCCAGAAATATCCTCGCCGATGACCATTGAAGGCATCGCATCGGATTCGGCGGAGGCCGCACTCGGCGAGTACGATGTCATCATCATAGGAGCTGGACCAGCGGGGCTCTCCGCGGGAATCTACGCTCGGAGGGCGGGCCTGGAGTGCGTGATACTCGAGAAGGGCGTCCCTGGCGGGCAGGTTCTCACCAGCCCGAACATCGAGAACTATCCGGGCTTTCCCGAAGTGAACGGGATGAAGCTGATGGAACTCATGGCGGACCATGCGAAGAGATATGTCGACATCAGGGAGGGCGAGGAGGTCCTCAGGATCAGGGGTGGTGAGAAGTTCGAACTGACCACCACCTCCGGCAGGTACACGGGACGTGCAATCATACTGGCCTCGGGCGGACAGCACCGGAAGCTCGAAGTTGCTGGCGAGGAAGGAATGACGGGCAAAGGGGTCAGCTACTGCGCAACTTGCGACGGTTTCTTCTACAGGGGGCACGAGGTCATCGTTGTTGGTGGTGGGAACACAGCGCTCACCGACGCACTCTATCTCAACTCGATCGGCTGCAAACTGACGATAATCCACAGACGTAATGCATTCAGGGCGGACAGGCACCTCCAAGAGAGCGTCTCGCAGCACAAGATTCCGATATTGTGGGACACTGTAGTGGAGGAAATCATCGGAACGGATCATGTGACCTCCGTTCGATTGAGGAACCTGAAGACCGGGACGATTCAGGTCAACGACGTGCATGGCGTCTTCGTCGCGATAGGAGAGTTGCCTAGTAGCCAGTTGGCGGCCGAGCTGGGACTTGACATGGACCAGGGCGGGTTCGTAATCGTTGACAGGTCCTTCAGGACGAACATACAGTTCGTGTACGCAGCCGGAGACGTGTCCGGTGGAATCCGCCAGATTGTCGCGGCTGTCCACGGCGGAGCGGCAGCAGCTCTCTCATGCTTCGAGGACCTGATGAACCCCTACTACAGACGATGATGCTCTCTATCGTGGGATATTCGTGTCCAGGAACATCTGGTCAGAGGGTCTACGGGATTGCTGGGACAGGGCACTCCATTATATATCAGCAAGCCACATAGCAGGTTTACCATTTGGCTCCGCAAGGGGTCAATGAGATAGAGAAGGAGGTTGTCCTCATAAACGACAGACCACGCAGAGACGATCGCGGTTTCGGTTCCCGCCCAAGGGAAATGCACACCGTGAAGTGTTCCGACTGCGGAGCTGAGGCACAGGTCCCGTTCAAGCCGACAGAGGGAAGGCCTGTGTACTGCAAGGATTGTTATCAGAAGCACAGGCCGCCGCGCCGGTTCTAAGTGCTTTTGCTAGTACTTTCGGTATCAGTTCTTTAGCGCAAAAATCTTCAATTTCTCATTGGTTTCACTCCTGACTGTTGAGCGTGAGCTCTGCTCGGGACAACATACATGAAGGGGCGCGGTCTCACGAACCAAGTCGGAGGTGAATCGGTTGACCATGGGAAAGCTAGGGAAGACATACCACTGTGACATCTGCGGCCAGCAAGTCAAGGTGACCAAGGAAGGTGGCGGGATGCTCGTTTGCTGTAACAAGCAGATGCGAGAGATATAGATACAGTTCTCTGACCGAATCCAGCAAGAAATCGATAGTGGGCCCGATCGGATTTGAACCGATGACCAACTGGTTATGAGCCAATCGCTCCGCCGGACTAAGCTACGGGCCCGCGCATTTTCTCATAAGCGCAAGTCGTCTTATTAGTGTTTCTGTGCCAGGTTCACAAGTCAGTACTTGTAAGTCCTGGCCTTTCCCTCTTCGAGGTCCACTCCGAGGCCAAGCGCTATCCTGTTCGAGAAGTTGAAGTATGCGGCAATCAGGTTCGCCCTTAGTATCTCCTCATCGGTGAGTCCAGCATCCTTCAAATCGGCTATGTCTTCTTTTGTGATGTCCTTCGGATCCAGCGTGAGTTTGGCCGCGTAAGCCAGGAGCGCCTTCGTTCTCGGGCTTTCGTTCTTTGCGGAGATCACTTTGACGAGCTTGTAGAGGGCCTCTGGGTCCTTTTCGACGGATTCCAGGGCCTCGGAGTGATGAATGGCGCCATATGCGCATCTGTTGGCGGCTGATACGATCACAGCCAGAGCTTCCCTCTCCTCCCTTGAGAGCGGTCCCGGGTTGATCATGAGATCGACATAGAGCCCAAGATGGTGCTCCAGGACCTCCGGTTCGAGACCTTGGGCCTGGAAGATGTTAGCTATGTGTCCCCGTTCCTTCAGGATTCTGTCGTAGACCTTCTTGGTCTTCCCCGAGGCCTTTTCCTTTGTAGGTGCCTTGATCCAAACCATCAGTAACACCTCTAGCAGTCGTCTCTGCCTTTGGCGAGTCCTCGGAGTACTAGCGTGAGCCTCTCTATAAGATTTGTTGTCTGTCGCCAGATGCGGTCAGACCAGCTTCTTCAGTACGGCCAGCGCGTCAGCGATGTCCGGCTGGGTGGCGGGTTCGTATTCTCTCTTGTATACGATCTTTCCCTTTTTGTCCACCACGAAGACCGTCCTCTTCGCGAAGCCCTTGCCTTCGTAAAGCGCCCCGAACAGCGCAGCAGTCTTCTTCCCGAAATCGCTCAGGACCGGGAACTTCAGGCCGAGTTCCTTGGAGAAGGCCTTCTGTGACCATGTGCTGTCCACGCTCGCTGCAAGGATCTGCGTGTCGAGCTTGAGGATAGTCTCCTCCTTCTCTTTCAGCTCCCCCAGCTCGTTCGTGCAAACGGGGCTGAACGCGAAAGGGAAAAATGCGAGCAAGACGTTCTTCTTCCCTCTGTAATGGCTCAGCCTGACCTTCTTACCGTGCTGATCCTCGAGCTCGAAATCCGGTGCGATGTCTCCAACCTTGAGTTCGACCATCTCGATCCTCTCCGTCCTGTTTCGCCATCAGACAGTGCGTATAAGTCCTTGTCCCCTGATGTTTGTGGTCGCCAGTCCCTGCTCTTCTCATTCCCAATCCTGATAATGCAATCGTCGCCGTTAATATCCTCAGAATAGAAATCATTACTGATGAAGGAGAAAGGAAGGGCCATCTGGTTCCTGGCCCTGCTGTCCCCTGTCGTGGCAGAGCTGTTGTCGGGCTCGTCTCCGCCGCGTGAGTTCTTCCTGCCACCGAACTTCGCACTTCTGGTGGGACTGTATGGGGCCGGAGCGCTCGTCGTGAGAGAGCTCTCGGTCAAGTGGAATCTTGGATGGGTCAGTATCATCGTCATGGGTCTTGCGTACGGTATCCTCGAGGAGGGCGTGGCCGTCAAGAGCTTCTTCGATCCTGAGTGGATGGACCTGGGCGGACTGGGGGTGTACGGAAGGTACCTGGGAACGAACTGGGTCTGGACCACTTGGCTGACGATATTCCATTCGATGATCAGCATCACCCTGCCGATATTCATCTTCGGGATCCTTTACCCTGGGCTTCGGAACGACAGTCTGCTGAGCAAGAAGCAGTTCAGGGTCGTGGTTCTGGTCCTTTTCATCGACGTGTTTGTGTGCACCACGTTGCTCAACAACTACGTACCATTGATCCCGATGTACCTGCTCGCGATCGTAGCAGTGTTTGGCCTCGTGCTCTATGCAAAGCACATTCCGAGAGGTCTTCTCATGCGTCTTAGGTCACAGCCTGCATGGCCTCCGTGGGCATTTCTGGTATTCGCGTTCATGCTGATGCTTGTTCTGTTCACGATATCCGCTGGTTTCGTGGAGAGCGGGATACCCCCGCTCGTGCCCATTGCTCTTCTGGTCACGATTTCCGGGTTGGCGTTCTTCACTATAGTAGGCAGGATCGGTTCGAGCAACAATCTCCAGCAGAAGGTTTACCTCGCTTGCGGTTTCCTGGCCTTCTGGGTGCTCTTCGACATAATACTCACAACCGCTGGCTGGTTCGATATGGCACTGTGCGGCATAGCGACGACCTTGGTGATAATCGACTTCACCAGATGGTCGAAGGGAAAGCGGGTTTTCGTGTTTCATGTCCACCGGCTTCTGCACGGTCCCCCGGTGCCCTCGCCTCAGCCGTTCAGCGCGACTCCTCCTCTATGAAGGAAATGCCAAAAGGATGATAGCGCCGTCGAACGGGTTCGAACCGTTGACCTTCCGCTTAACAGGCGGACGCTCTACCAGGCTGAGCTACGACGGCATGTTGCTGCGCACGCGCAGTTAGAGAAACCAGTTAGATAAGTCTTTCTGACCGGGCAGTCGCGATTATTATTAGAACACTGGGGCGGGAGCTCGGTTTATTCGATCGACTCCCGCAGCTCATTGACCGTATTGCTCATCGTCTCCAGGATATCCTTCAAGTGGTCCAGGAAATCCTGTATCTTCTCGGTCGTGACAGCTCCGTCAGGAGACGGCTCGATGAGGCCTTCTTGTTCCAGGATTCTAAGGGAGTATCTCACCTTGTGCTGAGGGTACTTCAGCATCTCAGCAAGCCGGATGATCCCAATCGGTTCGTTGTCCATTATCGCCTTCAGCATCGCCACGTGTCTCTGTAGGAGATCGATCTCAGTCTCTATCTTGCTCGTCAGAACCGATCTACCTTGCTTGCCCTTCATTTCTACGCACTCTCACTTCGGAGCATGAATATACTGTGTCGTGCTACATGATAACACATGGAATATTTAACCAGGCAGAGGGAACAAGCGAGCTGGTAGGATGGTGGCCGACCAAATTTCATATAATCACGTGAAGAATAGCGTAGGTCGATATGTCCGTTCTCGAAGCTAGAGACATTACGAAAGAGTTCGGGATCATGAAGGCTCTCGACCGGGTGTCCATGTCGGTCGAGAAGGGCGACTTCTTCGGGTTCTTCGGCCCCAACGGTGCCGGAAAGACGACGCTCATAAGAATACTCACAGGCCAGCTCGAGCCAAGTTCAGGGTCTGTCAGAGTGCTTGGGGTGGACGGAGTCAAGGAACCCTTGAAGGTTAAGGAGCTCATAGGCATCGTCCCAGAGGTGGAGAGCCCGCCCAGTTACCTGACCGGTTACGAGTACCTCTACTTTGTGGGGAAAGTCAGGAAACTGGACAACCTAGAGGGCAGGATTGATAGATGGCTCTCGTTCTTCGACCTTGAGTCAAAGAAGGGAACCATCTGCAAGGATATGTCCAAGGGCATGAGGCAGAAGCTGATGTTGGCTTCTGCATTCATCCACGAGCCCAGACTCCTCTTCCTTGATGAGCCGTTCATCAACCTCGACCCCATCTATCAACGGACACTGAGGGAATATCTTGAGGAGTACATCTCCAAGGGCGGCACAGTGTTCATGGCATCCCATATGCTGGAAATTGCCGAGAGGATGTGCAACAAGTTGGCCATCGTGAACCTGGGAAAGGTCGTCGCTCAAGGGGAGATAAGCGAGCTGGTGAAGGAAGGGGACAACCTCGAAAGGCTTTTCCTTCGCTCGGTAGGGATCAGTCCCAGAGGTGACTAGGACGAGAGATCTCCTCAAGCTGATGTTGAAGGAGGAGTTCCGGACTCACACCAGCTACTCGGGCAGGAGCAGGTTCCTGACGTTTCCCCTTTTCGTCTTCCTGCTGTCTTTCGCCAGTGGTCTCACGCTCGACAAGATGCTGGAGACAATCACCCTAGAGCAATTCGGGATATTCGCGCATCTGTCGGCATTCCTGTACGGCCTCAGTGTGGGTGCGTTCGGTCTCATGGGGAGAGAGTACCTGGAGAGAAGGTATGGCAGGAACAACTACCTCGTCGCGATGCCTTATCTTCTGCCGATTTCGTTCAGGACTACTTTCCTCGGGATCTATTTGCGCGACGCTGTCTTCTACGTGATCCTGATGCTCGTTCCTGCAACGCTGGGGATACTCGCCGCAGCGCCATTAATGGGGTTCTCGATCATCAGCATCGCCCTGTTCTTCGTCGCTGTTCTTCTCACCTTCATGCTGGGCATGTCGCTCAGTTTCCTCGCCTCGGTTTTCTATATCAGGAACATGAAGGTCTTCATCGTCTTCACGATGGCCATCCTCGTCCTCTTCGTCTTGCACGGTATATTCGGAATTCCCAGCCTCGAAACCATCGTGCCATCGATCGGGTTCCAGATGAACGTCCGACCATTCCATTTGGATTCTACTCAGGCCATGGCGTTGCTCGGTCTGTCTCTTGCTGAAATCCTGGGGATGACCGCGCTTGCCTATGGTCTTGTCCGGGTGACTGTCAGGGTATCCTCGCAATCGTATCCGAACCTTCTGCCTTACTACTACGCGCGCGTGCCCGGTCTTAAGGGGGTGTACCGGTCGCTCATCTCCAAGGAGTTCGTGGATCTCAGGAGGAGCGGGATCATCGCCAAGATGTTCTTCTCGTTCGTTCTCCCGCTTCTGTTCCTCTCCTTCACCGCATGGTTCGTGAACTATGGGCTCGCCATCCCCGTCGGATTCAATGCGGTGTTCTATGCGGCGATGGTCGGATTCATAGCAATAATGATGTATAGCTGGCTCAACAACGTGGACCTCTCAGATTACTATTCAGTGCTGCCCGTGACCGTGCCCCAGCTAATCAAGGTCAGAATAATTGTCTTCCTCGTTCTCACATCTGGCATCTCGCTGTTCTTCGTCGTGGCGATAGCGGTGTTGAACGGTGAGACCAACCTCTTGTGGTTGGCGATCGTCGTCATGTTCGTCACATCGATCTACATGGTCGTGATGACCGCCTACTTGACCGGGCTCAAGACCAACTCCTTCTTGTTCGACACGTCCGTGCTTGCCAAGTTCAGCGTGATGTCCTTCCTTCCGGACGTCTGTCTCACGGTTCTCTCCTTCAGCCTGATGGCGAACTGGGTTCTGGCGGTGTCGGCCCTGTTCGTGGTTCTGGGAATCCTTATTATCACAACCACAATCCTCCTCCGAGGGATCGAAGGGAAGTGGGCATCCGCTTCGTTCTAGTCTCGAATGGAGAGTGAGTCATTGAGGAGAGATGTTGTTGTTAGGCGCGTGGCCCACGTCCTGGTCGCGTTGGCGCCGCTCTACTACCTCTTTCCTGTCGAGCTGCCTTTTCTGGGAATCCGAAGATGGGTCTTGCTCATAGTGTTCTTTGCTCTCGTCATAGGATTCGAAGGGATCAGATTGTGGAAAGGCCTCACCATACTGGGACTCCGTCCCCACGAAAAGGACCAGATCGCTTCGTTCGTGTGGGCCGCAGCCGGTATCACTCTCGTGCTCTGGGTCTTTGAACCGGACATCGCGTCAGCAACAATCATCGGAATGGCAATCGTGGACCCGCTCGCAGGCGAACTCAGGGCCGCAAACAAGAGCGACAGAATCTCGATCGGCGTCCCTATCCTTGCATATTTCATGATATGCGTCGCCGTGCTGCCAGTCGCAGGCTCTCGGGAGCTGTTACCAGTGATATCCTTGAGCGTTCTGGGCTCCATCGCAGCCGTCGCCGCGGAACGCCCGAAGATTGATTACGTCGACGACGATTTTCTCATGCTCGTCGTTCCTGCCGTGGCCATGGCGTTGCTGTCGCTAGTGGCATCAACCGCATGACTGACACAGGGTCAGAGTGGAACTCACAGGATTTCGAGCTTCCCGTACTTGCCAGCGCTGACCTGGAGCTTGTCCTTGTAAGCCGAGGCCCAGCCGTTCGTGATCTTTATCTTGGCGTTCAACTCGACCTTTTCAATGTCGTCGTTCCAGAGGGTCACCGCGACAGAGTCTCCGTTCTCGTCCTGTCCAACTGCGTCGCAGACCCTTCCTGAGGAGCCGCTCCATTTGGAGGAAAACTCCCTTGGTTCCTTCTTCTCGACAATAGTGAGGACTAGTTCGTCGACTTTCGACTTGTCCTTCAAATCCTTGGCCATCATATGCCGCACGCTCTGATTGTCGCCGTAGATTCTACCCGTACTTAAAGCTCACGCCTCGGATTTGTCCCTCGATTGAGGGCGGAGACCGCGGTCTTATGATGCTGATTTGAGGAATAGCCAGTCAGACAAAAACCCTTCATTTCCACTCCAATTAGACTTATATGCTGACAAAGGAATAGGGTTTGTCCATGACCCGAATCAAGGTTATCACCGAACCGGCGGAACTTGTTCCGATGTTCCGGGCGGTTGATACCAAGGTCAAGAGGGAAGTACTGAAACTAGTGACCCTCGAATGGCACACGGTAAGGGACATTGAGAAACAATTCGGGCCGGCAGGCAAAGATGCGCTTCTGTTCTTCGAGAAGATGAAGCTCGTCGAAACCCGTTGGCAGACCTCCCCTGAGCAGCAGCCCGAGAAGGCTTATCACACCTACTACACCTCGTTCCACATCAACGCCTCTTGGCCAGTATACGAGATAAGCGACGTGCTTGCTGCGGCGGTCATGGAGGACAAGGAGTTCACGAGGATCGAGAAGCAGATCTACGAGATGGTTGGGCCGCAGGGGAAGTTCGCGGGAGATGTCGCCGAGGTCCTGGGCGTCACATTCACCATGCTCAAGAGCCTCGTGAAGCGGAGCACAAAGCTCGACTACCGGGGTCACAGAATTGAGCGCGTGAAGGAATGACCCTCAGGCGGTGGTGACCTCGTGATTGTTGTTCTGAGGCTGGGACACCGACCTACTAGGGACCAGCGGGTCACAACGCATGTTGCGTTGACGGCCAGGGCCTTGGGTGCGGACGAAGTCTGGGTTTCGACCAAGGACGATGTTCTGGAGAAGACCATCGGTAGTGTGGTGGATCGCTTCGGTGGCAAGTTCAGAGTCAAGACCGGGATTGATTGGCGGAAGGCACTCAGGTCATGGGACGGCGAGGTCGTGCACCTGACCATGTATGGCGAGAGCCTTTCGAAGTCTCTTCCTACTCTCAGGTCGAAGAGGTTGATGATCGTGGTCGGGGCGGAGAAGGTCCCGAGGGAGGTCTACGATCTTGCCCACAGGAACATCTCTGTCGGGAACCAACCACATTCTGAAGTGGCTGCACTTGCGATATTCCTCGACAGGTACACGGGCGGCCGAGTACTGGAGAAGAGAATGAGAGGCAGGCTGGAGATTGTCCCGAATCCGAGGGGGAAGACAGTCATTGACAGGAGCAAAGGCAGGTCAGCGAAGACTCCCAAGCAAAGATGACTGCATCGAGTTGCTCAGGCAATCCGGATGCGGGGACGATGTGATTAGGCATTGCGAGACGGTCTCCGACCTGGCAGTCAAGATCGCCAGGAAATGCGGCGCGGATGTCGAGGTGGTCATGGTGGGAGGAATGCTTCACGACCTGGGCAGGAGCAAGACCCACGGCATTCAGCATGCCGTTGAAGGGGTCAAGATAGCTGAGGAAAAAGGTCTTCCTCAATCGGTCGTCAGGATAATTGAGAGGCACGTCGGTGCAGGGATCACCCGCGCGGAGGCCCGGAAACTCGGCCTTCCTGAGAAGGACTTTTTCCCGCTGAGCCTCGAAGAGAAGGTCGTTTCCCACGCGGACAAGCTGATCGACGGGTCCAAGCGCACATCCGTCAAAGTGGCGGTCTCGAGGTTTGTCCGGCAAGGGCTACCTGACGTGGCTATGCGCGTCCTCAAACAGCACGAAGAACTTTCAGAACTGTGCGGCATGAACGTGGATGACATCTACTGAGTGTCGTCACCATTTGTTCCAGTGAACGATCTCCTTCAGAGTCTTCCTGCTGTCGCTTCCGATGAACTTCCTGGCAATCCTGTCGCGAATAGATGTCTTGTCAGCGGGGTAGCCCATTGGCAGGAGGGCGACGACCTTGATGTCGTCGGGGATTCCGAAGGCCTTCTTCACTTTGTCCTCTTTGAACGCCCCTACCCAGACGGTTCCCAACCCCTGCTCCCACGCCTGAAGGACGATGTGTTCCAGCGCTATGGCGATGTCCACCATGTAGTACGGCTGGCCGTTCCAGTTGCCGCTCTTGGCGGGGTCGGCGCACGCCACAATCAGGACTGGGGCGTTCTTGATGTGGACCGGCACGAGCCCAGTCTCGTCGACCGCCTCCTTCCCCTTCACAACGATGAAGTGCCAGCATTGCTTGTTCGCCCAAGATGGCGCCATTCTGGCCGCCTCGAGGCATTTCGTGAGTTTCTCATCCTCAACCGGCCGGTCCCCGAAGCTCCTGATGCTCCTGCGTGTAGAGATTGCGTCCCAGACTGAAGTCGAATCCTGTTCGGTCATCGTAGACGGTACTCAAGACGTGATATTAAGCCAGACCCCGTTCAATTTCGTGGGGGCCTATACCGGGCGAATTCCCCTCTCTTGTGGGCATCTCTCAGCTTGTGGTAAGCCTCGGCGTTTCTCACCGCTGCTTCCTTGAGAGACGGATCCCCCTGCCTTACGACCTTCGCCGGGACTCCCACCACCAGACTCCCATCCGCGATCTTCATGCCTTCTGTCACCACAGCGCTCGCACCGATGATGCATCCGCTGCCAATCTCAGCTCCATCAAGGATTGCTGAGTTCATCCCGATGATTGTGAAATCCCCTACCCTTGCTGCGTGTACGATTGCGCCGTGACCAATCGACACGTTCTTACCAACGATCGTCGGCTTTCCGGGATTGCCGTGTATCTGGCAATGCTCTTGCACGCTCGAGCCCTCACCGATCCGCACTTCGGACAAATCTGCTCGTATTACGGCGTAGGGCCAGACGCTGCATCCCTTCTCTATCACAACGTCCCCGATAATGATGGCCTCGGGGGCGATGTAGCAGGAGGGGTCCACCTTTGGTTCGCTCACGAAATAGACAGTGCGAGCTGGCGATAAAGCCTTTACTCGATGGATGTGGTCTTCTCGGATTTTGGCTTAGGGGAGCCTCTCTTGAGCGCAACCCTCTTCGGGAAGTACTTCAGAATAACGATGTCTCCCACGGATGAGATCCATCTGTATGGGACGTTCACAGCCTTCGACCCTTCGACAAGGAGCGGGTTCGTGTTGCTCACGAAAAGCCCTTGGATCTTGTTCTCGTCCACCTCGACCACAAGGTTCGATACGTTTCCGAGGTAGATTCCTTGGCTGGTGTAAACCTGCAATCCGATGAGTTCAGAAGCTTCTTCGAGCATCCTGCATCCCTGCGACCGTATCGTTCTCTGTTGTTTAAAAAGGTTGTCTTATCCAGGTTCCCGCTCTCAAGACTGCGTCTTGAGGGAGGAGACGGACCATTTCGCGGCAATGCTTAACTACTCGGGCAGCTTCCGTTATTGCACGAATAGTGCAATACCGTGCATAATCAGGTGAGTGATATGTCATCCGAGTTGGACGAGATCAGACAGAAGAAGATGGCGGAGCTGATGGAGAAGGTCAACGAGGGCGAAGCTTCCGGAAACGGATTCCCGGAGACTCCGGTCGTCGTTACCGATTCGAACCTCGATGAGTTCGTGAAGAGGTATCCGAAGGTTGTGATTGACTGCTGGGCCCCTTGGTGCGGACCTTGCAGGATGCTATCGCCAACAGTGGACGCGATGGCCAAGGACTACAAGGGCAAGGTCGTCTTCGGAAAGCTGAACACGGACGATAACTTCGGCGTGTCAGGCAAGTACAGGGTGATGAGCATCCCGACGCTGCTGTTCTTCAAGGACGGGAAGCTGGTTGACCAGATGGTCGGTGCCGCTCCCAGGGCAATGTTGGACCAGCAGATCAGAAAGGCTCTTGGCTGAAACTCAAGACAACCATTTCCCCAATTTTCCATTTCATCGCGAGTCATGTGGAAAGTATATGGGAGGAGAGGCCCTTCGCAGAGGAGAGGCTTGTATGGACTTCGAGACAACGGTCAAATGGAAGGGGCGTTTCCCTGGAAAGCTCCATTGCCAGAACGGCATGACCGTCGACTACTCCGCACCAGTCGAACTTGAGGGCATGAAAGGTCCATTGACCCCCGAAGACGCTTTCGTGGGTTCCGCGAACATGTGCTTTCAGATCGTCTTCGAGTACGTGTCTAAGGGCTTGGGAATGAGACTGCTCGAGTACCGGTCCAAGGCCGTTGGGGATCTCGAGGTGGTCGATGGCGTGAAGAAGTTCGTAAAACTCGTTCTGTATCCAGAGATGCGTTTTGCTGAGGGATCCAGGATGGAGAATCTCCAGAAGGCGATCGAGACGACCAAGAGGAAGTGTCTAGTAACGAACTCCATGGCCCTCGAAGTGAGCATCATCCCGAAGGTGTTGTGATGTGCAGGATGGTCGGGGTAGTCTTCAGAGGGGAGTTTCCCACGGGAATCCTCGACGACCTGCGCCATATCTCTGAGGTCGGCGTCATCCCTGGCGAGGAGGAGAGGGGGCACAGGGACGGGTGGGGCTTAGTATCGTTCAGGAACGGTTCCCCATGGTACATCGGAAGAAGTCCGCGTCCGCTCTTCATGGACCCGTCGTTCGATGCCGCTGTCAAGGAAATACCTCGCCTGGCAACTCCGAATATCCTTCTAGCTCATGCGAGGGCCGCATCCGCCGGTGGCGCATCTCTTGCGAACACGCACCCTTTCGTCGTGAACGGACTGGTGGTCGCGCACAACGGAACAATCACGGACTACAACCCGATAACGCGAGATAAGACGAAGGGGGAGACTGATTCCGAGCGATTGGCGCTCGTGCTGGCTGAAAGGTGCGAAGAGACTGGCAGCGTGAAGCTCGCGATTGAATCCGTTGTCAAGAACGATTTCAGGAGTCACAAGTTTTCTGCCGCAATACTGCTTGTCTCGGACGGCAATGTGCTCTACGGGTATCGTGACTACTCTGACGAAAAGAAATCCGACTACTACGATCTCAGCATCGCGGCTTGCGAGAACTACGTTGCGATGTTCCAGGAGTCTCACACAGGCTACGTTGGGGAAATCTCCAGGGTGAGAAAGGGCGAGCTCGTCGCAGTGGACAAGGATCTCAGGATCACGAGACAGATAATTCTCTAGCCCTTCGATTTCATTGCTGCCAGTCTGATGGCCTCTGTCACACTGTCCTTCGGGACTATTGTGGCTATTGGTATGTCAAGGATTCTCTCGATTGTCGGGCTCACAATAGGTGCGCATACGACTGCAACCGCTCCGTCTCTTTCCGCGCGTATGGCTGATACGATGGCATCCTCCACTGTAGCCGCAGGGTACTCGCGAATCTTCACGCTCTCGGAACCGATCTGAACCGACCTCTCAACCACCTCGTCGAGGACTCTCCTTGTCACAATCAGTGCTATGAAGCTGCCCGCGCTCAGACCCTCCGCCTCTCTCACCGCCCGTAGGACCTTCCTCAGGACCTCCAGGCTCGGGGACCGCTCGTCGTTGGTTATCTTGTATATCGTGCTCGGGGAGACGCCCGCCCTCTTCGACAGTTCCTGGACGGTCCAGCCTAGGGATTCGAGTACTTCGTGCAGGGCTTGACGGAATCTATCGTCCGACTCCACGGCAGCCCTTTGGAGATTCCTCACTCTGTCCATATATTGTCCACAATGTGCTAATATATGAAGCTGTATTTATACAATTGTATCTCGAAATCCGTACAAAAAGGGGAAATGCCTAATACCTTCGGAGGCATCATTCGCTTGGTGATCTCGTGGACAAGAAGGTCATAATTGCGATTGTGCTTGCAGCGATAATCGTCGTTGGGGTTGCTTCGGCTGCCCTGCTTCTGAGCAAGGAAGACAAAGGAGGCACGGTGAAGTACCTCGCGATGGCACCGAAGGACATGAAGGCCGCGCTCACCACCGATCAGGTCGACGCCTACATCGCCTGGGAGCCGTATGTCTCCGATTCGGTCGTTGGCCGAGTCGGCGAAGTTCTTGTCTGGACGGAGGACATCATGCCGAATCACCCGTGCTGCGTACTGGTTTTGAGGACCGAATTCCTATCCGGGACGAACGGGCTCGAACTGGCCCAGAGGTTTGTGAAAGCCCACATCGAGGCCACAAAATGGATGAACGACGCATTGGCGGATAAGGAGAGCCAGAACTACACGAAGCTCGTCGACATGGCTGTCGGATTCACGTCGAGGAACGCCTCCGTCATCAAGGCCGCATTCGAGCATCTCGAATACCGATACGAGATGGGAAGCTCATTCGACTCCGCTCTGGAACAGTTCACAGACATGTACATCGATCTCAACATGACGACCTCCGCCAAGCTCGGCGACCGCGGATACACTTCGGTGGCAGACTTTGTGGACAGGTACGTGAACGAATCCTTCCTGGAGGCGGCGGGCGGGATTGCCCCATCTGCGACCATACTCAACCCTGGCTCCCCGATCAAGCTGGGCTACCTCCTTGGCGACCTGCACCAGATGGCACAGGTGGTTGCGCAGAGTAGCACCGCGACCGGCACAGGGAAGTCCTTCTTAGAGACCTACGGGCTCGAGGTCGAAGACGCAGTAGGCGCGCCGTTCGCGAGCGGCGGGGCCGAGATGGACGGATTCTCCGCAGGTACTGTCGACATTGGATACCTTGGCGCGCCTCCCTCCATACTGAAGCACCTCAACGGTGGAACGGGCACGACCATAATCGCCCAGGCCAATATCGAAGGGAGCGGGCTTGTCGTCGCCGCAGACTCGGGGATTAACAGTCTACGCGACCTCGTCAACAAGACAGTAGCCGTTCCTGGACCGCCGGCAGAAACATCGATTCAGTTCCTGCTGCTCAAGATCGAGCTGGAGCGCCAGGGCCTCGAATTCGTCGTGAAGACTTGAGGGAAGGGCAAACATATTCCCTCTTCCCGACATTCATGTACGAGGGTTCCATGGCAGGTATTGTACGGTCGGCCTACCAGCTCGTCTCGTCTAATTGGCGCAAGGTAGCCTTGGGCCTAGCCTCGACAGCCGTCTTCCTGTTGATCTGGTGGTTGTACGCGGCGTGGCTGAGGGCAGATTGGCCTTTCCACGGGACTCCTTCAGGCGCGTGGGAGTATGTGCCCTACCCCTTGGAGGTCCTCGACGCATTCTACCTGTCCTTCTGGAGCCATCCTGTCAGTGGGCTGTACATGGGTGAGCACATCTATGCCAGCCTCAAGCGGTTCTTCATGGGCTTCATTCTCGCTTTCGCGCTCGCGGTCCCCGTGGGGCTCCTTATGGGCAGGTTCTGGACGGCCGACGCAGCCGGAAAGCCGATCGTAGAACTGATCAGGCCAATCCCGCCGATTGCATGGATCCCAATCTTTCTTGTGTTGCTCGGGGTGATCCGGGGCCCGATTGCGATAGTCTTCCTGGGGATCTTCTTTCCAATCCTTCTCAACGTACAGTTTGGTGCGAGGAGTGTTGATCCCACACTCATCGACGCTGCTAGGACGCTCGGCGCGCGACGGCTCGACATATTCCTGAAGGTGGTCCTGCCGTTCACGGTCCCCTATTTAATGACTGGGGTCACGGTCGGCCTCGGCATCGGCTGGATGTGCATTGTCGCAGCAGAGATGCTCGGGGCGGCCGGAGGAGGCGTTGGGTATTTCATATTCGTCACTGCCGGAAACAGCCAGTTCCCCTACACGTATGCAGGTATGTTGATGATAGGCATACTGAGCATCTTGACCACAGGCGTCGCGGGTTTGGTCGAAAGGAGGGTGAGCAAGTGGGTGGGAATGCGGTGACTACCTCTATCGCGATATCGTCCCTGTCCAAGGTTTTCAGGAAGGAAAAAAAGATAATCACTGCACTCAGCGGATTCGAACTCGAAGTCAGGGAGGGGGAGTTCGTTTGCCTTCTCGGCCCTTCGGGTTGCGGCAAGACGACGGTGCTCCGTATTGTGGCCGGCCTTGAGGAGAAGACCTCGGGCACAGTGAAGCTTCAGGGGCGTGAAATCACATCATCTGGCTCCGACCGAGGTATGGTATTCCAGGAATTCGCATTATTTCCATGGAGGACCGTCAGGAAGAACATAGAGTTCGGTCTCGAGGTGAAGGCGGTGCCAGAGGAGAAGCGCGCAGTCATATCGAAGAAGTATATCGACCTCGTCGGCCTGCACGGATTCGAGGATTCTCATCCGAGAGAACTGTCAGGAGGAATGAAGCAGCGCGTCGGGATTGCTAGGGCCTTGGCCAATAATCCCAAAGTGCTGCTCATGGACGAGCCGTTCGGGTCGCTAGATGCACAGACCAGGAATCTCATGCAGAAGGAGTTGCTGAGGATATGGTCGGCGACAGGCAAGACGATACTCTTCGTGACTCATTCCGTTGACGAGGCGGTCTTTCTTGCGGACAGGATCGTGGTAATGACCGCGAGGCCTGGGAAGGTGAGGGAGATCATCCCTGTCGACCTGCCTAGACCCAGGGAAAGGACCAGCAGGGAGTTCATTGGCGTCCGCGGGAAGGTCCTGGCCGAGCTCGACGAGGAGTTCGAGAAGGCAAGGGCGAAGGAGCTCTCTCACGATTGATTCATTGACAACGCTTAATTATTCACGACCGGATTCATACTATCATGCCCTTCGAGCTAAACGTGGTCAGTAATACGCCTCTCACACCTCTGAACGACATTGACGAGGTGGCAATCCTCTTCCTCAACCAGATCGGCTACTTCTCCAAAGGATACGACCCTAAGACCAAGGTGACCGACATAAGGGACAGCGTTCCTTACCGGCTGATGGTCGAGTTCTTCCTAGACCGCATGGACAAGGCCTGGATTGTTGAGGACGTGGCCGTGGCGCTCGGCACGACGAAGGCCACTATCTACCGGCACATCAACAAGATGAAGGGATTCGACATCCTCGAGGAGATGAATGTGGAGGATTCTGAGGGGAACCCAAGAAAGGGGTACAGGATCCGTTATGGCAGCCTCAGCAAGGCATGGAACATCACTGAGGCGAATGTGCAAGTTGCCATGGAGAACTATAGGAAGACTGTGGACCATCTGCAGGAGCTAGCATCGAAGAGAGGTGAGAAGCATGGCAAAAAGAGATGACGCGATAATTCTGACTCCAGGGTCTCTGTACAAAATCAAGAGCCTAGAGTCCAGGGACAAGCCGATGGAGACTGTGGGCCTGTTCAAGGGATACGCTGCAGTCGCCCACGACACCGCCATAGTGATCGAGCTGGACAAGATACATGGCGATGAGAAGGGTAGGCTGAGGTTGATACCCTCTCACATGATCATATCCATCGATGTCTTGAGGGCTGAGAAGGAGAAGGAAGAGAAAGAGTCTGAGTCCAACGCGGTGTACTTCGGCTGAGCAAGATGAAGGTTCAAGTGGACCCCCTCCAAGCTAGGATACTCGGCATCCTCAAGGACTGGTATCCGATAACCGTCAAGGAACTCCGGGATGAGTTGTCGGTATCACCGGCGGTGCTTGAGCGTTCTCTGAAGTCCCTCATGGTAAAGGGTGTGATCGCACTCGAACCACTGAGCGACAAGACCTACATTCGGCTCTTGGTTCCTGAAATAGTGCTCGAGGTGGACAAACCCAAAGGCAAGAAGAAGCCAAGAGAAACGCCGCCTCCCGAAGAAAGCCAGTTGGATTCTATCATGTATCGTTAGTTTTCAGACTCTGCGATAAGTAGATATCCGCATTGGTTTCTCGGAGCAGTCGATGGACTATTACGAGGAACTTGTCCAGGAGCTAGTCCTCGGCAGGATCTCCACTCGCGAAGAGCTGCTCAGGGCGAAATCGCGGCTGTGCAAGAAACACGGTCTGCGCCGCGTGCCTGCCAACTACGAGATACTCGAGCGCGTCCCGGACGAGTATCGGGATCTCCTCGAGCCGTTGCTCAAGAACAAACCTATCAGAACGTTGAGCGGAGTCGCTCCTGTTGCTGTGATGACCAGCCCATTCGACTGCCCTCACGGCAGATGCACATATTGTCCCGGAGGAGTCCCGAACAACACACCTCAGTCCTACACGGGTCAGGAGCCAGCTGCGCTGAGGGCATCCATGTATTCCTACGACCCGTTCGTGCAGACTCGGAGCCGGATGGAACAGCTCAAGGCAATTGGCCACAAGACGGACAAGGTGGACCTCATCATAATGGGCGGGACCTTCACATCGAGGCCCACGGACTATCAAGATTGGTTCGTCAAGAGGTGCTTTGACGCTATGAACGAGGTTGAATCGCCGGACTTGGTATCTGCCCAGTTGGCCAACGAGACTGCGAAGTCGCGATGTGTCGGCCTGACTGTCGAGACGAGGCCAGACTGGTTCGGAAAGGATCAGATCGGCCATTCCCTGAGCCTCGGAGCGACCAAGGTTGAGCTCGGCGTCCAGATCCTGGACGATGACATCCTGGACGGCGTGAAGCGAGGGCACCATATCAAGGAGGTCGCCGACTCTACGCGCGAGTCCAAGGACTCGGGCCTCAAGATCGCGTATCATATGATGCCGGGCCTTCCAGGGAGTTCGAAGCAGAGGGACCTCGAATCGTTCAGGGCCATGATAGAGGACGAACGGTTCAAGCCGGACATGTTGAAGATTTACCCCACGCTGGTCGTGAAGGGAACTGAACTGTACGATCAGTGGCTTGCCGGTGAGTACTCTCCGATGTCTTTGGATGACACGGTCGAGCTACTGTCGGAGATCAAGAGGCTGGTCCCTCCTTGGATGCGGATACTCAGAATACAGAGAGACATTCCGGTGAAACTCATCGAGGCAGGTGTCAAGAAGAGCCATCTGCGGGAATTGGTGATGAAACGACTTCAGGACGAAGGTACAAATTGCAGGTGCATCAGGTGTCGCGAGATCGGACATGTTCCCACTGCCAAGGAGATCCCGAAGGACGTCGATATCGAATTGAAAGAGGTCATCTACGGCGCATCCGGCGGAAAGGAGTTTTTCTTTTCCTACGAGATACCATCCATCGATTCGTTGATAGGATACGCTAGGCTCCGAATACCGAGCGGCAACCATCGGGACGCCACCCTTCTTCGAGAGCTTCACGTCTACGGTCAGATGGTCCCGATTAGCGCCAAACCGGGAAAAAGTTGGCAGCACAAGGGGTTTGGAGAAAAGCTCCTGTCAGAGTGCGAGGAACGCACTCGTCAGAACGGGTTTTGTGAGATATTGGTCACGAGCGGCGTCGGAGCCAGGAACTACTACAGGCGCCTGGGCTACGAGAGGAAGGGCCCGTACATGGCGAGACTGACTGGTCGCAAGTGAGTGGCTTATCGCTACTCTTATATCAGCTTACTAGTATCAGATGAGAATGGGGAGGTCGCCAGTGCCCTGCCTTAAGTGTGGAGGTACGTCAGAGGAAGACGCATTACTGTGCGACGATTGCGCAGATCAGTGCCTGAGCGAGCCGAAGTTCTTCCTCAATCCTGTCCTGATTGGTCAGAGTGTCTACTCGAAGCTCAGGAGCACTGGTTCAGTTGCCTACCTGTTGGGTCCGAACGCGAGTTCCGACATGGTCAACGTTCCCTCGACGGATCTGGTGAAAACGATCAGGGACCTCAGCGCTCAGAACATCTCCCGCGAGGAGTTGGCCCCATTCCATCAGAGGTGCGACGCTCTGCTCGCTCACCTCGGTGTTCCGCTCAAGCTCGATTCACCTCACATGCTATTGACTGACGATGCGGCGGAGTCGATAACCACCATCGTGCAGAAGGTGAATGGCGCAGAGAAGGCCTTCCCGAAGGAAGCCAGGAGTGACCTCTATCTGAGAGTCGCGAATGTCTACTGGTGCGCTGCAAATGGCATACTTTTCAGAACCACATCAAAGAAGTGGCGGGAGGAGAAGAAATCGTATCTCATTTCGAGGGCAAAAGAATACTATTCGAAGATCGGGTTGGAGGACGACCTTCATTCTATCTCCCTCCGGAACATGGGCCTCATGTGTCTTGGGGTCGAGGAGTGGACAGAAGCGGAGGAACACCTCTCAGACGCACTGAGGCATTTCCCTGATGATTCGAAGATAGGCCAAGGGCTTGCGAAAACCCATCTCATGCTCGGAAACCAGATGGACGCCCTCTCGCGCGTCGATGAAGTGCTGGCTCAGGAGGAGACGGCCGAGCTCTGGGTCCTAAAGGGCAGGGTCCTCAGGGATATGCAGAAGTACGATGAGGCGGTTGAATGCTTCAGGCGCGCACTCGTGATTGATCCCAAATACGTACCGGGTCACATCATTCTGGTCGAGACTCTGAGAGACGTTGGCAGGCTCGATGATGCGGCGGTGGCCGAGAGTCAGAGAGCGCTTTCCAAGCGACCGGATCTTGAGCAGAAGATCACGGATATGATTTCCGAGTTCAAACGCGCAACTGGCGAGGCGGAACCTGTCGTAGTCCATGCTCCCCGGGATCAGGGAAGGATGGAGGCCCGTAAAACCCCCGCCGTATCCGCATCCGAACCCTCGTCAATCGAACGTGCTCGAAAAGCGTTGAAGATCAGGGACTACGATGCCGCGATACAGCTCTGCGAGGAGATATTGAGGAGCACTCCTGGCTCCAGAGAAGCAAGTCTGCTCCTCATCGATTCCCTCATCGCCAGCGGTGACCTCAGCCAAGCAGAGAAGCAAGTGCATTCATTCTATGAGAAGAACAGGAACGACCCTGTTGCATGGCATTGGAGAGGCGTTCTGGCAGGGAAGCAGGGGAAATGGGGGGCATCAGTCCAGTACTCCAGCAAGGCGGTGACTCTCGACCCGAACCTGGTGGAGGCCTGGGTCTCGATGGGCGAGCTGCTTCTTGAACACGGCAAGGAGGCTGGCGCGGATGAGAGCTTCTCGCGCGCACTGCAGATCGATGAAAACAATGCCCGGGCGTGGTTCGGGAAAGCAAAGACGATGAAACAGATGGGCCGCTGGGGCGCCGCCATCCAGTGCATGGACAAATACACATCGCTCGAACAGTCGGACAAGGACGCTTGGTTGTTCAAGGCCGATACACTGTTCGAAAAGGGGAAGTACAACCGAGCAATCGAGGCCTATGACAAGTATCTGGCTCTGGCTCAGGACGATTCATACGCTCTTGGGCGCAAGGGCATCTCACTGAACGCGCTGGGCATGGTCGACGAAGCCAAGAAGTGCCTCGCGGAGAGCGTGAAACTGGATTCGAACAACAAGGAGGCCGCGAAGTGGCTCAAGACCATCAAAGGAGGCAGGACCTGATGGTCGAGCTTGACAGAATACTCAGCGAGGGCTCGGACGAGCGGATAATCAGGGCAATAAAGGGCGTCTCCGACCAGGAGTTCAACAAACTGGTGGAAGCCATCCTGGGCTATCTTGAGTTGAGGATCGTCCGGAGTCGCCCCAAGGGGAGTTTCTACATATCCGAGTGCATCCACAGGCCGGACGGCAAGAAGTATGTGGTGTTCTTCTCAAGGCGTGACGATTCGATCACGAAGGCCGACATCGAGAGCCTTCTCTCCTACATGACTCGGACAGAGGCTCCGAACGGTCTTGTCCTCACAGTCGCCGCGGTCGCTCCCGACGCCGCCGCTCTTGGGGAGAACAGGAGCGTTGGATTCGCCGATGGTGTCAAGCTCTCGGCTTTGCTGCGCAGATTCGACCTCGACAGGGATGTCATCAGAGCCGCGGACCTCTGGAAAGAGAGGGCGAAGGCGACTAAGATACCAGGGGCGGACAGACAGCTCGAGGAGGCGATGAGGATGGGTTACGAGTCCCTCTCAATGAAGGACTACATGAAAGCCCTGGATCACTTCGACCACGCGATCATGATCAAGGAGGACTACGACGTCCCGTGGCGGATGAAGGGCAACACTCTGGATGAGATGGGCTATCACGAGCAGGCCCTCGAGTGCTACAAGCGCGCGCTTGAACTCTTTCCCGAGAGTGACGAGACCTGGTTCTCTCTCGGCAGTTGCCTGTTCACCCTGGGGAGATACCCTGAGGAGATAGCATGCTACGACAGGGCACTTCAGTACAACCCCGTCATGCAGAAGGCGCTCATCAACAAGGGATCGACCCTGCACAGACTCGGCAGGTACCAGGAGGCCCTCGACACATACGACCGCGTTCTCAAGATCAACTACCGCCTCGAAAAGGTGCACAACAATCGGGGCGCCACCCTGCACAGTCTCGGACGTTCCAGCGATGCTCTAGTATCCTACAACAGGGCGATTGAGCTCAAGCACGACTACATCGAGGCCTGGATGAACAAGGGCAGTCTCCTGTACGAGATGGGCGATCATCAGGAGGCGTTCGACGCCTTCACGCAGATGGCTCAGATCAGGCCGGAGCTTCCCAAAGCCTGGTACCTTAGGGGCCTGGCCGCGAGGAAGACGGGCAACCTGAGTGCCGCCAAGGCGAGTTTCGAGGCAGCGCTCAGGCTGGATCCGGAATACACCGAATGCAGAAGGGCCTTGGAGGAGACCTCGGGCAAAATGTCGGAGAAGTTCACTGAGGTCCCAAGGATAGTCCAGGACATATTCTCAGCCGATGCTGCGAAGTCCGCTGAAGCGGCCGCGGAGCGCACCCGGATGTATGAGGACGCTGTCGTGCGCGTCAAGGAGGAACAAATCGAGGAGATTGCGGAGGAGGTATATGGCGACAGGGCCGAGCTGCTTCTCCTGTTGGGGCGGCTCGATGAAGCCTTCGAGTACCTCGGAAAATCCCTTAGGCTTGAGGGTGAGAACGCCCCGTTGCTTGCGGCCGCGGGCAACGTCCTTCACGGTCTTGGCAGGCTCGAGGCTGCAGTCAAGACCTATGAGCACGCGCTCGCAGCAGACCCGAAGTTCGTTCCGGCCGTGTTCAACCTGCATTCGATTCTCCTGCAGTTAGGAGATCTGGACGGCGCGGCCAGGGTGGGCGAGTCTCTGAGGAAATCATCTTTTGGCTGGCAGGCCAGAGCGGCCACCGCCCATGAAGCCCTGGTCAGAGGCGATTACAAGCAGGCCCTCGAGGACATTGAAGTGGCTCTTGCCATCGAGGACCTTCCGGCATTGCAGAACTACAGGGGACTTCTGAATCTGGAGATGGGCGATCTCAAAGGCGCAGCGGGTGTTTTCGAGAAGACGAAGGCAGCACCATTGGACATATCCGAGGCGTACAACAACAGTGGCGTGGTCCTTATGAGGAGCGGCGAGCTGGAAAAGGCCAGTCAAGAGTTGGACAGGGCAATCAGGGTCCAGAGAAACAACCACGCTGCGTGGAACAACCGAGGATGCGCGCTCTACAAACTGGACAGGCTTCGGGAAGCCATCGCTTGCTTCGACGAGTCATCTGTCATGCTTCCGACCGCGGTGTCCGTGACCAACAAGGGGTTCACTCAGCTGTCCCTCGACTTGCTGGCAGACGCCCTTCGAACATTCGAACAATCACTCAAGGTCCAGGAGACTCCAGAGGCTTTCAACAACAAGGGGATCGTACTGGAAAGGTTGGGAAAGCATGAAGAAGCCCAGGTGGCGTTCCGGGAATCCCTCAGGATGTCACCGAAATTCCAAGATGCGGCTGTGAACGAGCGCAGATTAGGTCTCAAGACAGGATCTCCGAAGGCGGCAGAACTAGTGCCAAAGGCGGTTGAGCCGCCTGGGGAGAAGATCCTGGGAGACAAAGGGTCTGCGGACTCGGTCCTCGCGGGCATGACGGAAGCCGTCCTCAGAGAGAAGAAGAAGGGCGAACTCGAAGCCATGTGCGAGTCCATGGGCCTGAGCTCCAAGGGCACCAGGAATGACCTTGTGGTCAGACTTCTGCGGGCAAGGGAGCACCTGCCAAAGAGATAGCGCCTTCGCTGGAATATAGACGATTCATGTTGTCAACAGGACTCTTTCTCAGGCCATGTTCATGACAACGACGTCTCGGACCGCCTTCATCTCGCTGAACGGCAGCACGAGTCTTCCCTGAGCGTCCGTTTTGAAGAGCCTCGGTTCGACTTCTTCCGCGGGGATCACTAGCACGTTCTGCAGGCTCCCCGTCTTGGTGTCGATTATGAAATTCTCTATCATCCCTAGTATCTGGCCGTCGTTCGTCATCACAGTCTTACCTTTCAGTTCGGTGATGAATTTTCGCATTGACATCCCATCTCCAGCTATCTGTAGTAGCCTAGGCCCAAATCATCCTTGCTCTTCTTAGAGATTGCGGTCTTCATCTCCCTGAACAGGTTTTCATAGTATCTCTGGGTCTCGGAATCGGTCGACGCTCTTACTTTAGCCAGTGCCTCGTTGAAATGCTTTGCCGTGACCTTACTCGCAGCCTTGTCCTCTCTGATCGCTGCGAGTGCAGCCTCCCTGCAGAGGTTCTCGATATCAGCTCCGACATATCCATCGATCTTCTTGGAAATCGAGTCCAGATCCACTCCATCAAGAGGCATGTCCTTCGTGTGGACCTTCAGGATCTTCAACCTTGTAGGTTCGTCTGGGACGGGGACCAGGAGCAGTTTGTCGAATCTCCCTGGTCGCAGAAGGGCCGGGTCTACGATGTCCGGCCTGTTCGTGGCCGCGATCACGAAGACGTTCTCGAGGTCCTCGAGTCCGTCCATGGATGTCAGGAGCTGGTTGACCACTCGCTCTGTCGATCCTGAGTCGAAATGGCTGCCGCGCCGGGGAGCTATCGCGTCGATCTCGTCAAGGAACACGATCGAAGGGGACACCTGTTTCGCCTTCTTGAAGATCATCCTCACGGCCTTCTCGCTCTCGCCTACCCACTTCGACATTATCTCGGGACCCTTGATTGCGATGAAGTTTGCCTTGGACTCAGTAGCGATGGCTCTGGCAAGCAGGGTTTTCCCAGTGCCAGGTGCTCCGAACAACAGGACGCCCTTGGGCGGAGTGATGCCCATCCTCGCGAATGACGCGGGGTCTTGGAGTGGCATCTCGACTGCCTCATGGAGTTCCTTCTTCACATCGTCCAGGCCGCCGATATCGGCCCAGGTGACCTTCGGGATCTCTACGAAGACCTCCCTCATCGCGCTCGGCTCGATCTCTTTCAGGGCGTCGTTGAAATCCTGGGCAGTCACTTTCATCTTCTCGAGTATCTCGGCCGGGATAGGTTTTCCAAGGTCTATCTCAGGAAGGTACCTTCTTAGCGACTTCATCGCGGCTTCTCTGGAAAGCGCTGCAAGATCCGCTCCGACGAATCCGTGGGTGACCTTGGCAATGTGGTCGAGCTGCACGCCCTCTTCGAGCGGCATTCCACGCGTGTGAATCAGCATGATCTCCAGGCGTCCTTCAGCTGTGGGCACTCCGATTTCGATCTCCCTATCGAAACGTCCAGGTCGCCTGAGGGCCGGGTCGATGGCATCCTCTCGGTTCGTGGCTGCGATGACCACCACGTTCCCTCTGGATGTCAGCCCATCCATGACGGTCAGAAGCTGGGCGACGACCCTCCGTTCGACCTCTCCTTGAACCTCGTCCCTTCTCGGAGCGATCGAGTCCAGCTCATCAATGAATATCACCGAGGGGGAGTTCTTCTCTGCTTCTGTGAAGATCTCCCTCAGCCTTTCCTCGCTCTGACCATAGTATTTGGACATTATTTCCGGGCCTTGGATACCATAGAAGTTGGCGCCCGCCTCGTTGGCCACTGCGCGCGCGATGAGCGTCTTGCCAGTTCCTGGTGGTCCGTACAGGAGCACTCCTTTCGGCGGGTCTATGCCCAGACGCGAGAAGACCTCGGGGTGCTTCAGAGGCAGCTCTATCATCTCTCTGATCCTCTGGAGCTGATTCTCAAGCCCACCTATGTCTTCGTAGGTGACCGACGGCCTCTCGATCTGTGTCACCTCGACAGGCTCGGTCTTCACGGAGAGCTCAGTGAAATCGGTGACCTGGACTACGCCATTGGGGCTGGTGGAGACAACCACGAACGGGAGGAAACCCCCCATTAGCGCAATGTTAGGTATGATGATTTCATCTCCCTTGACGAGTGCGCGGTTCAGAAGCCCCTTCTTGAAAAGCCCTTCAACGCCCTGTCCGAATCGGACTCTCTTTCCTTGTGGAATCTTCGGCGCCACCACTATCTTCTGGGCCATCTGGGAATTGGCCTTCACGACAACTACTTTCTCACCGATCGAGACTCCGGCGTTGCCTCTGATCATGCCGTCGATCCTGATGATGCCCTGGCCCTCGTCCTCGTGAGCCGCTCGGAAAACCTTGGCCGCGGTCCGCTTCTTCCCGATGATCTCTATGATCTCTCCGACATCGGCGCCGAGCTCCTTCCTCGTCTTGGTATCGATCCGTGCCCTGCCGAGTCCGACCTCCGATTGATGATGCGCGCGTGCAACCCGGAGAGTCGCTCCTCCATCCTGCTGCTTCTTCGACATTCTCCATCCAAATCCTCTGCCTCCTCCAAAAAGGTTTGGGCTCCCCTCCGGGGCATCGGCAACTCGCAGATAGACCCTCGACAACCCAGATTCGACCCTCCCGGGCCGCCCAAAATCGATGCTCGATTAAGTTCATTCAAAGATAGTGTTTCTCTCGTGTTTTCTTGGATGTCTGGCTCGGCCTGAGTATCAAGCTAAGTTGCATAGAAAGACTTAAGGGTTGTTCACTCATTCAAAAAGACAAGCGAGGCTTATAGAATGTACGAGGTACGATTCCATGGCCGCGGCGGTCAAGGCGCGGTCATGGCGGCACAAGCACTCGCGAGCGCGGCCTTCCAAGAGGGAGGCTATGCTACCGCTTTTCCGTTTTTTGGGGCCGAAAGGCGTGGAGCACCGGTGCTCGCGTTCACAAGGATTGACAAGAAGAGGATTTACAGGAAGACGCAGGTCTACGAACCCGACTTCGTTGTTGTGCTAGACGAGAGCCTGATCGAGGGCGTCAATGTTGTGGAAGGCTTGAAGAAAGGCGGCCTGGTCATTGTGAACACAACCAGGAAGCCCGAGGCGGTCGACGTGGGAATCGATGTGAAGCTCGCCACGGTCGATGCGACGACCGTCGCGCTCGAGGTCCTCAAGCAACCGGCCACCAACTCCGCGATTCTCGGAGCGATTGCCAAGGCGGCGGGTCTCGTCAAGATCGAGTCTATCGAGAAAGGCATCATGCAGGTCTTCGGTGACAGGCTCGGACCCAAGGTCGGGGAACTCAACGCCAAGGCTGCTCGAGTGGCATACGAACGAACTCTTGTCGGCGAATCGCACGGTCACAGGCAGCTCAAGACTGCCAAGAAGTGGCTTCCTGAGGCGAAGGACATACCGCTCGGGGCCGCGGCGATTTCCATGAAGACCGAAGCTGGTCTTGTCGGACCAGGCTCGTTCGTGGAGAACAAGACCGGGAGCTGGAGGGTGTTCAGACCGGAGTATAGCAAGGACAAGTGCACGATGTGCAACTTCTGCTGGTTCTACTGCCCAGAGGGCTGCATCTACAGGAAAGAGGACAGGATGGACTTCGACATGGATTACTGCAAAGGCTGCGGCATCTGTGCGAACGAATGCCCGGCTGAGGCGATCAAGATGGTGAGGTGAGCATCGTGGCGAAGAAAGTCGTAACTGGAAACTACGCGGCAGCTTACGCGGCCATGAGGGCTAGGGTCAAGACCGTCGCGGCATATCCGATAACACCTCAGACATTCATCGTCGAGCATATTTCCGAGTTCGTCAACAACGGCGAGCTAGACTGTGCCTACATGGAGGTCGAGAGCGAACACTCTGCTATGAGCGCGTGCGTGTCCGCGAGCGCCGCGGGCGTGCGTACGTTCACGGCGACATCGTCTCAGGGTCTTGCGCTCATGCACGAGATCCTTCCGATTGCATCTGGTCTCAGACTGCCGGTCGTGATGGCCGTAGTCAACAGAGCTATCGCAGCTCCGATCAACATCTGGGTAGAGCACAATGACATCATGCCCGAGAGGGACTCGGGCTGGATTCAAGTGTTCTGCGACAACAACCAGGAGGTCCACGACATGGTCCTCCAGTCGTTCAAGATAGCTGAGGATAAGAGGGTCGCCCTGCCTATGGCCGTCTGTCTGGATGCCTTCATCCTGTCTCACACGGTCGAACCGGTCGACCTGAGCGAGCCAGCGGAGGCTGACAAGTTCATACCGAAGTACGTTCCTCCGAACCCAGTCCTGGACACGGCAGACCCCAAGGCCGTCGGAGTCTTCGTCCCGCCCGAGTACATGATGGAGGTCAGATGGGCGATGGACAAAGCCATGCGTGACTCCACCAAGGTGATCGAGGAGGTCAACGCCGCGTTCACCAAACAATTCGGGCGCAACTGGAGCGGAATGATTGACCCGTACATGATGGACGACGCTGATGTCGCGTTGGTCATGATGGGGACCGCGAGCGCGACAGCCCACGAGGTGGTGGATGAGATGAGGGCCCAGGGCAAGAAAGTGGGCCTGGTGAAGTTGAGGTTCTGGAGGCCGTACCCAACCGAGCAGATGAGGAAGATTGCTCAGAAGGTCAAGGCGGTCGGCGTGTTCGACCGCGCGGTATCCTACGGAGTCGGTGGCCCATCGTTCATCGAATTCAAGAGCGTAGCCTACGGGTCGAGCATCCCGATCATGAACTTCATCGGCGGGCTCGGGGGACGGGATGTCTCATTGGGCGATGTCAGGGTGATGTACGAACGTTTGCTGGAGGCAGCGAAGACCGGCAAAGCGAGGAGAGATATCACCTGGATGGGAACAAGGGGAGTCGAACAATGAAACTGAAAGAGATGCCTGATGAGGAACTTTTCACCAGGGGTCACACCGCATGCGCTGGTTGTGGCGCCGCGACCGCTGTCAGGAACCTGATAAAGGTGCTAGGAAAGGACACGATAGTCGTGAACCCTGCGTGCTGTTTGCTAGTCTTCGGGGCGACATATCCGCTCGTCGCCTGGAAAGTCCCGTTCCACCATGTGGCGTTCGAGAACACGGCAGTCTGTGCCGCAGGTGTCTCGAGAGCTCTAAGGATGCAGGGGAACAATCACACGGTCGTCCTGGGCATCGCTGGCGATGGCGGCACGGCCGATATCGGCATTCAGTCTCTATCGGGCTGTGCCGAGAGAAACGAAGACATGATATACGTCATGTACGACAACGAAGCCTACATGAACACTGGCATCCAGAGGTCTGGATCTACTCCGTTCGGAGCATGGACGACCACCACACCTGTGGGCAAGGTGAAGGCGGGCAAGGAGCATTTCAAGAAGGACATGCCTCAGATCATGATGGCGCACAATGTTCCGTACGTCGCAACCGCGTCGGTGGGTCACATCCAGGACTTCATCAACAAGTTCGAGAAGGCCAAGAAGATCAAAGGATTCAGGTACATCCAGGTCTTCACCCCGTGCCCGACCGGATGGAGGCACGACACTGCCAAGACGATGGAGATCTGCAAGCTCGCGGTGGACACCGGCATGTGGACGCTGTACGAATCCGAGAACGGCAAGGTCACCATCAACAGGAAACCGAAGATGACCCCTGTCTCCGAGTACCTGAAACTTCAGGGCAGGTTCAGGCACATGAAGGAGCCCGACATCCAGAAGCTTCAGGACTGGGTCACGAAGAAGTGGCAGGCGGACGAGAAGTACGCCCAGTGTAAGTCTGGAACTTGAGCATCCTGCGACAACCCTGAGAAAATCCTTTCAGAAGACTTTCTCTCAAAGAGTCTTCTTCATCTCTATCTGCTTCATTGTGACCTTGAAATCGAACATGTCCAACATCCTCTGGGTCGGTGTGTCCTCGTTGACATTATACAATGCGATCTTGAACGCACCGAGGTCATGAAGCCTTGTCAGCGCGAATTTCGCCAGAGAAGTCCCCACACCCTTGCGTCTCCTCTCGGGCAAGACCCCCAGGAATGGTATGAACCCCGTGGCCTCTACTGTTCTCAACACCACGAAACCGCCGTCGGTCTTGTAGCACTCAGCCCCTCGAGCGGACTGAACAAGGGCGTCTGCTTTTCTCCTCTGCCAACAAGCGTCTCTGTATGATCTCTCGTGGAGGGCGAGCAGATCTGACATCGAGGCAGGGCTCGGTCTTGTCCCGAAACCCTCGAACCTGGCAGGCTTTCCCTCAGCGGTCAGGAACTTGCGAGTTGCGACGTAGCCAAGCCTCTCGTAGAGCTTCTGTGCCCTGTCATTTCCCTCGATTACCTCGAGAGAGATTTCCCGCACTCCCTTGCTGTGAAGGTCCTTCTCCGCATCGATCATCAAACGGCTACCTATGCCTGATCCTCGGTATTGCGGATGTATCCCTATGCCACCTATCCAGCCCTCAAATCCGTCTACGACAGGGTTGATGTAGCCAACGATTCTCTTGTCACCGTCGACCGCAACAAGAATGTTGTTGAGATCTCCACCGACAGATTTCAGGAAATCCAGAAAGAATTGTCTGGATGATTTGACTGGGATGATGTAGTCCTGAAACATCTCGTTCTGCGCATCGACGAGCGCGTCGAGCATGCCGAAGGCCAAGCGCTCTATCTCAATTCCTCTGGCGGCGTGCTCCATCCTTAAACCCTCTAGAGGGCCTCCGGTTTCATGTGCGGGAAGAGTAGGACTTCTTTTATGGACTGAGCGTTCGTGAGGATCATTGAGAATCTGTCAATGCCTATCCCAAGCCCCCCAGTTGGCGGCAGGCCGCACTCAAGCGCCTGGACATAGTCCGTGTCTATCGGGTGAGCCTCGTCGTCGCCCTCCTGCTTCAACCTCTCCTGTTCGAGGAATCTCTGCTCCTGCTCCGCAGGATCGTTCAGTTCCGAGTATGCGTTCGCGAACTCCCAGCCGTTGATGAACAGCTCGAATCTCTCCACCAGGTCGGGGTTACCCCTCTTTCTCTTCGCCAGCGGTGATACCTCGATCGGATGATCTATGACGAAGGTGGGGTTGATCAGGTGTGGCTGCGCCTTCTGGTCGAAAACCTCTGCTACGATGAGTCCGAGCTGGTTGCATTTCTCGACATCCCTGACTCCAAGCTGGATCGCAGCGTCTCTGGCGTCCGCTACGCTCTTGAGATTCGCGATGTCCAGGCCAGTGTACTTCAGTATCGCATCGTGCATCGTTATCCTCGGCCATGGCCTGCTGAAGTCGAGAGTCTTGTCCCCATAGGTTATCTTGTCAGTTCCGAGTATGTGCATTGCAGTGTCGTAGAGCAGGGACTCCGTGAGATCCATGATGTCGTTGTAGTCCGCGTACGCCTCGTAGAGCTCCATCGAAGTGTACTCAGGATAGTGCTGGGCGTCGATGTCCTCGTTCCTGAAGTTGTGCCCTATCTCGTACACCTTTCCCAGATCCCCTACTATGCATCTCTTCAGGTACAGCTCGGTTGCGATCCTCAGGTAGAGGTCCATGTCGAGGAAGTTGTGATGCGTCTTGAAGGGTCTAGCTAGCGCTCCACCATACAGAGGCTGCAGGATTGGGGTCTCGACCTCGATGAATCCCCGCTCGTTGAGCCAGTCACGCATGTACGCGACCATCTTGCTCCTCTTGATGAACCTGTCCCGGACATCCTGGTTCATGATCAGGTCCAGGTATCTCCTCCGGTACCGATTCTGAACGTCCTGAAGTCCGTGGAATGAATCCGGGAAAGGCTCGAGCGCCTTGGACAGTATCTCGTAAGCGTCTACGGCGACGGTGATCTCGCCCATCTTCGTCTTGAACACGTGTCCCTGCACTCCAATGATGTCCCCTCTGTCGAGCGTCTTGAAGAGGTCGAAGCTCTCCTTCCCGAGGTCGTCGAGTTTGAAATACACCTGGAGCTTTCCGTCCCTGTCCTGAAGGTCTGCGAACCCGGCCTTTCCGTGAAGCCTCATACCCATCAGGCGTCCCGCCACGATCACCTTCTCCTTGCTCTTCTCTGATCCGATGGAAGCGAAGTCCTTCTTCAGAGTGGTCGTATCGTGCGTTCGATCGAACCTGTACTTCTTGTACGGGTCCAATCCTCTTGCCTGGAGCTCCTTCAACTTGTTCAGTCTCACGGCTCTCAGGTCGCTCGGTTGTTCTGCCATCACGCATCCCTCATCAGGGGGCTCTCTGTCTGCATTCCGGCCGGGCTACTTAAACGTAGTCCAGTCGGGAAGTCCGGTTCCAGTTCTAGCTCTCTCTCGCTCATTCATATCACCAAAGACTATCGGTCGAAGCTCGCAAGAATTGCGCAAGCTTCGCTAGCTCTTCTTGCCGCTCTCTGCTTCCTGTATCGCGGCCAAAAGCTCCTCAATCCTGAATGGCTTGAGGAGGAATCCTTTGGCTCCCGCTGCCTTAGCTTCCCTCTCGATGTGGAGGTCCGCGCTGCCGAAGAATATCGTGGCCCCGGGATCCATACTCAGTATCTCCTGTGTTGCGCTGACACCGTCTCGGACAGGCATCCTCTGGTCCATTATGATGATGACGGGTTTCTCTTTCATGTCCCTGTACTTGCGAACGGCCTCTTCGCCATCCGAGGCGACAGCAACTACCGTGTGTCCGTTTGCCTCGAGTATGTCTCTGTACAGATCGATGATGAACTTCTCGTCATCGACCAGGAAGACTGTGGCGATGGTCCGGCCTCCTAAGTCAGCGCCCTCGTCCGCGCCAAATGCGTGCAGACTCGACATGCCCAAGGTCCGTTGCCCGCGTTAGCCAGATTTGGGTTATCTCAATTATCTTGAAGATTATATAATGGTTTTCCTTATGTCGCAGAGCAATGAAAATGGGTCTGGCTGCTTGGATTCGAAAGGTCAACGTTTAAATACGATGTCCCATAATAGGTGCGTCGAGACGCATGGCGAAGAACAAGAAAGGCGAGGGCTTCCACTCGGCTGCTGGTCTCATCAGATATTTCGACTCCGAGGATGACAAAGCGCTCAAGGTCAACCCGTGGATCGTCATAGTCCTGTGCATAGCCGTCTCCGTTGTCGTGCTTGCCCTAGGTGCCTTCTATCCGACCTAGGCGGGCTTGGCAGCTTTTGGTACACAGACTTTGAATGCACTTCCTTCAGAAGGCACTCCCAGGATCCGGTCCTCGACCCAGATGCTGCCCTTGTAGGAAGTTGTCAGCGTTTTGGCTATGTGAAGACCTAGGCCGCTGCCTCCTCCACCAACGGACGCCGCCTGCGTGAACCTGTCGAATATCTTCTCTTTTATGCTGTCATCGATTCCAGGGCCGTTGTCGGCTACGGTGACGACCCAGAACTCACGCCCCTCTTCGGTCAGCCCTTCTATCTTCGCCTTGATCACGACTTCCTCATGCGGGTCGAACTTGATGGCGTTGGAGAATAAGTTCACGAAGATCTCCTTTGCAAGCTTGTTCATTCTGCAGAATTTCGGGGTTCTGTCGTCCTCGAACTGCACCTCGACAGTCTTGCTTGGGTTGTATGACTCAGCGGCTGAGGCGCCTTCTCTCACAACCTCGACCAAATCCATCGTCGTCAGGTCCTTGTCTTCCTGCGAATCCGCCATCGCGTATAGCTTCACGCTGGTGACGAGTCTATTGAGGTTCCATACCTGGTCGAGCGCTTTTCCCATGCTCTTCCTCGAAGGTTCCGGTACGCCCTTTCTTGACATCGCGAGCTGAATGAATCCGCTCACGGCCTGCGCGTAGTTGTTCACGTCGTGCCCAATGAGGTCTATCAGGAGCTGAATCTTCTTCTGGTCTATCTGGGACTTGTCATAGAGCTCCGCGTTCTGGATCGCAATCGCTGCTAGGTCGGAGAATATCTGGATCGCGCGGAGAGTGTCATCTCCAGGGACCTTGTGATCGTCGGGTTCGTCAATCTCGAGATATCCGAGCAGGTCCCCGTGCCGGTCATACATCAAGAAATCCACGAAGTCCCCCTCATGCCATTCGTTTGCGAATCTCCTTGCCCGATCCATCCTCTCGGGATGGATCACAAATAGCATGTCTTCGTAGACATCTGGCTCCCACGCCTCCGCTGGGACGTAGTAAGTGTTCTTCATTACCAGAAACTCCGGCCTGAGGTCCCTCTCCATCCGCTCTTGAGTGTACTTGACCTTCCTTATCTCGGCCTCTCTCTCAGGGGCGAAGCCATATGCTGCCCTTATTGCGAACAGCCCTGTCTCTTTCTCGCGAATACCTATGCTCGCAGCAGTGAGACCGAAGGTATCCGAAACGGTTTTCACAATCTTTTGAAGGAGCGTGTCGACATTTTCCACATACATGAAATCAGAAGTGACATCCAGAATGCTGGCAATCGCTGGACTCTTCGGTCGTTCGGAATTGTTGGAGGGAGTCTCAGGATCCATTTCCTGTTCACAGCTGGGGCAAACCACCGATTCCTACGGAATCCTAACCCCAGTGGCAAAGACGATTCACGTCATATGAAGGTATTGCATTTGCTCTCAAAGGTGATATTTGGCAAATCGTTCGAGAATCTGCTTGTGCGGGTTTCCGATTTCACCAGATGGATATGCTGATGTACAACGATATGCATCAAGTGTCAAGCTACGGCCGGAAACCATATATAGAGTCCAGGACTTGCAACGCTTGCTCGAGGCGCTGGAACATGGCAAAGCTTACCGTCGTGTTTGATTGCCTTCACGGATGATTCCATCCGAACCAGCCAGCGCACTAGAGATCAGGTTTTGAAGTCTCTAATCCCAGGCGGAGCGCCGCTAGAGGCCCCGCCCGAGACGGTGAGCGACCGAGAGGTGTTCGCATGACAATGGTAAGGATTGCCCTTCCGAACAAGGGCAGGTTGAACCAGAGCGCTATCAGATTGATGAACAAGATTGGATTCCCCGTCCCGGACTCCAGCAACCGCACGCTTCTTGCGGAGTTCGGGAAGGGCAGGTATCAGGTGCTCCTCGCAAGGGCGAAGGACATCCCGGAGTTCGTGGAACTTGGGGCTGCCGACCTCGGTGTAACTGGTCTCGACCTCGTAATGGAGACCGGGAGAAAGGTCGACATGGTCAAGGAACTCGACTTCGGAAGATGCCGACTGGTAGTCGCTGTCTCCGATGAGTCCCCCATCGGGAGGGTCGAGGACGTTCAAGACGGTTCCACAGTGGCCACGACTTTTCCGAATCTTACGACCGCGTTCTTCAATCGCATGGGCAAGGTCATCAAGCTCGCAGAGGTCTCCGGTGCGACAGAAGTCGCCCCACAAATCGGCCTCGCCGAGGTGATCACTGACTTGACCGAAACGGGATCTACCTTGAAGCTGAACCACCTGAAGGAGATTGGGGTCGTCCTGGAATCAAAGGCAGTCCTCATAGGCAATCCAAAGGCCATGACGGAGAAGAAGGCAAGGATCGAGGAGATCACGAGCGCGATCGACAGCGTCATGAACGCCTCCAAGAAGAGGTATCTGATGGCCAACGTACCGAAGGCTGCGCAGCCGAACCTGAGTACCCTTCTGCCAGGTGTCTCCGGGCCGACGGTCATGAACATCATGGGCAAGGAGGACTGGGTTGCGATTCACGCGGTAGTGAACGAGGACGAAGTGAATGGCGTTATCACCATGCTCAAAAGCGTCGGGGCGACGGGAATCCTGGTGGTCCCGATCGAAAGGATGGTACTCTGAGATGTTGACGTACGCTCTTAGCGATATAGCACCAACGGCTCTGCAAGATGTCCTCAAAAGAGAAGGAGTGAACCTGGCGAGGATCAAGAAGACGGCGGAGAAGATCGTCAACGAGGTCAGAAGGAAGGGCGACGAGGCCCTTTCGATGTACGCCCAGGAATTCGACGGGTTCAAAGGTGGGAGTCTGACCGTCACGCGGGATCAGGTTAGGGACGCAAGTAAGCGGGTGCCAAAGGACGTGATGCGAGCTCTGGGAATCAGCAAGAAAAGGATTGAGAACTTCCACTCGAGGCAGCGGCTGAGCGCATTCGAATACAGAGACGGGTGCGGGAGCTACGGGCAGAAGATCGTTCCGCTGAATAGGGTTGGGGTGTACGCCCCTGGCGGGACTGCGAAGTACATGTCCTCCGTCTTGATGTCGTGCATCCCTGCGCGGATCGCAGGGGTCAAAGAGATTGCTCTTTGCAGCCCAGGCAAGGACGGCGTGATTCCAGACGAGATAGTCGCCGCAGCGGACATGTGTGGAGTAACAGAGATCCACCCAGTGGGCGGAGCGCAGTCAATCGCTGCAATGGCCTACGGCACAGAATCGATCAGGCCTGTTCAGAAGATCGTTGGGCCCGGAGGGTCCTATGTGAGTGCTGCGAAGCTTCTCGTCCGGAACGATTGCGAGATAGATTTCCTCGCGGGACCGTCTGAGATACTCATCATCGCGGACTCGGCCTCGAAACCCGATTCCATAGCCGCGGACATGCTTGCGCAGCTCGAGCACGACCCGCTCGCTCGTGCGGTGCTCGTGACAACATCCCAGGAGGTCCTTGAGAAGGCCAAAGCTGAGCTGTGCCTCCAGATCGAGAAGGCGGCTCGTAAGGAGATCGCTTCGCAGGCTGCGAAGAAGGGAGCGATATTCATGATCGCAAGGAACCTTGCAGAAGCTGTCCGGTTCTCGAACCAGTATGCCCCCGAGCATCTGTTGATAGATGTGAGGAAGCCCAGAACCCTCCTGAAGAAGGTCGAGAACGCTGGTTCTGTGTTCCTCGGCAGCAATTCGTCTGTGGCATTCGGCGATTACTGCGCGGGGACGAATCACATACTGCCGACGATGGGTGTGGCATCGATGAAGTCCTCCCTATCCGTCTACGACTTTCTGAAAATCGTTCCATATCAGGAGCTGAGCGCCGGAGGTGCTGACATGCTCGCGCCGATTGTCGAGACCATCGCCCTTTCCGAGGGACTGCCGGCCCACGCAGCGGCGGCGCGAAGTCGAACGAAGAAGGTGAGCAACTGACATCCATTGGTGAGCTGAGGCGGCGGACTCTTGACCTACTTACGAGACCGTCATATTCGATACACAGCCGAGACATGATCTTGCTGAACGACAATGCGAACTTGTTCGGCGTCAACCCCGCAGTGCTGGAAGTTGCCAAGTCCTTCGACTTCGCCAGGCTCTGGGCCTATCCAAGTGAGAGCTCTGACGAGCTGAGGACTAGACTCGCATCAGAGCACGGAGTGACTCCGGACGAGGTCATCGTCGGAAACGGCTCCGACGAAATACTCGACATCACATCGAAGAGTTTCCTCAACCCTGGGGAGAAGTTCTGCTCACCAACGCCGACCTTTGGAATGTACAAATTCTATGCAAGAGTGAACCTCGCGGAGGTCAGCGAGAAGATTCTCAGGCGCGATTTCTCGATCAACCCGGATTCCATCCTCGACGAGCGGGCGAAGCTCAATTCGATCTGCCAGCCGAACAACCCGACAGCCAACCTGTTCGATCTGCCTGCCGTCAGGCGAATTCTGTCAGAAGCTTATGGCATTGTTCTCATCGACGAGGCCTACTCGGACTTCTGTGGTTCGAACATGCTGAGAGATGTCTTGAACTCGGAGCATGCGATGGATGTACGCACATTCTCAAAGGCGTTCGGACTCGCGGGGCTGAGGGCTGGCTACGCCATTTCTAGGAAGGAGCTGATTGACGAGCTTCGCCACGTCCGGACTCCATTCGGCCTGAACTCGTTCACCGAAGCCGTTGCCATAAGGGCTTTGGACAGCAAGGACTGGATGGGAGACATGATTTCCGAGATGAAGGCACAGCGCACCTTCCTGGAGGGCAAGTTGACACAACTTGGGTTCAAGGTCTATCCCTCAGAGTGCAATTTCCTTCTCTGCAAGGTGCCGGTGGACGGGCCCGCGCTCGTGGGTGCGCTCAGAGGAGAGGGCGTTGCGATCAGGGACTGCAACGCCTATCCACTCCTGGAGAACCACGTGAGGATCACGATAGGTCCGCGGCCCATGCTGGACACGCTTCTCGAGAAGATAGAGCACCTGATTGGCGGGGGCAAGTGATGAGGATGTCGATCATGGACTACGGCGTAGGAAATCTCCACAGCATCGCCAAAGGGATTGAGAAAGCGGATGCAACCGTGGAAGTCGTCTCCGACCCAGCTGACCTCATCGACTCCGAGTGCATAGTATTCCCGGGGGTGGGTGCGTTCGGAGCGGCCATGGAGGCGCTTCGACCAGTCATGCCGAGACTGCGACGGAAGATTGAAGGGGGCACCCCCACGCTTGGCATATGCCTCGGGATGCAGATCCTCTTCGAGCGGAGCGAGGAGTCTCCAGGCTCGGGACTCTCGGTCATCAAAGGCTCTGTCAAGAGGCTTATCTCAGGGCGGGTCCCTCACATGGGTTGGAACGATGTCATTTCTGGAGAAGACCCCGTTTTCCGTGGCACACCCAAGACCTCTCAGTACTACTTCGCGAACTCGTACGTTTGTCACCCCGCAGAAGATGTTGGCAGGGCATACACCGATTACGGTGAGAGATTCCCAAGCGTTGTGAGAAAGGGTTCGATCTACGGACTCCAATTCCACCCTGAGAAGAGCGGTCCTGCGGGACTGACACTCCTGAAGAACTTCGTGACCTTCGCGGAGGGCTACAGATGATCGTGATACCAGCAATCGATGTGAAGGGCGGCAAGTGTGTCCAACTAGTTGGGGGCAGGCCCGGCACAGAGAGAGTCGAGATAGATGATGCTCTCGGAGTCGCGCGGGGATGGCAGGACCAGGGAGCTGAGATGCTGCACGTCATTGACCTCGATTGGGCCCTTGGGACCGGCAACAACGAGCACCTGATTGAGAAGCTCGCGGCTGCTGTTGATGTTCCCGTGCAGGTCGGAGGGGGAATTAGGACCCAAGAGCACGTGCAAAGGCTGTTCGACATCGGCTGTGAGAGGGTGATCATGGGGACCCGGGCCATCCAGGACAGGCCGTTCGTCGAGCGGATGGCGCAGCAGTATCCCGATAGTATCGTGGTCGCCATTGACTCGGCCGCGAACGAGGTCCTGATCAAAGGATGGCAAGAGAGCTCAGGGAGAGATGTTACTGGAGTCGTCAGGGATCTGGAATCGCTTCCAATATTCGGGTTCCTGTACACCAACGTCGAGGTCGAAGGGCGACTCCAAGGGATTGACCCGAGGCCGATCAAAGCGCTGGTGCAACAGACCAAGCGACCAGTGATAGTCTCTGGAGGAATCACCACAATCGACGACCTCAGAGCGATTCGCCAGCTTGGCGCCCACTCCGCGGTCGTCGGCATGGCGATATACACTGGCAATATCGATTTTCGAAAGGCAGTGAGGGAATTCAAATGAGCAGAAAGGCTAGGATATCACGTGAGACGAAAGAGACGAAGATCAGCGTTAGACTGGAGCTAGATGGCTCGGGCAAGTCAAAGTGCAACATCCCAGAGAAATTCCTTCGTCACATGGTCGAGACCCTCGCCAAGTACTCGGGGGTCGACCTGGAGATAGACGCCAAGGGGGACATCGAACACCACATGGTTGAAGACGTCGCGATATCTCTCGGGCGTGCCTACAGGGAAGCACTGGGCGGCAGGCCAGTCAAGAGGATTGCCAGTGCGACAGTCCCCATGGATGAAGCTCTCGCGCAGGTCACAGTCGATCTCATCGATAGGCCTTTCGTGCACCTCGATGTGCCCGACCTGATGTACGAGCACTTCCTGAGGTCATTCGCGATGGAGCTTCGGGCGACGGTACACACCGTGGTCCTCAGGGGGAAGGATTCACACCACATCATCGAGGCGACCTTCAAGGCACTCGGCCTGGCGCTCAAGGATGCGATGTCTCCGTCAAGCTCTGTGACGTCGACCAAATCGACGGTCAAATGGAGGTCCGACTGATGCCGTTGACGAAACGCATCATTCCATGTCTCGACGTCAAGGACGGCGTGGTCGTCAAGGGCGTGTGCTTCAAGGATCTCAAGAGAGTTGGTGATCCTCCCGCCCTGGCGGTCGAATACCAGAACCAGGGTGCGGATGAGATAGTGTTCCTGGACGTGAAAGCTTCGGTATCAGGAGCGGAGACACTTCGCTCGGCGGTCCGCAAGACAGCAGAGCAACTGTTCATCCCTCTGACGGTGGGCGGTGGAATCAGGTCCTTCTCTGATGTCAGAGAGACGCTCAAGGCCGGTGCCGATAAGATCTCTATCAACAGTGCGGCCGTCGAGGACCCCTCACTCATCACGAGGTGTGCTGGCGCCTTCGGTAGCCAGTGCGTCGTCATCGCAATCGACGCGAAGCGCACGGGAAAGAGCTGGGAAGTGTTCACCTACTCCGGAACAAGGCCGACAGGCCTGGACGCGATTGACTGGGCGAAAGAGGCTTGTGATAGGGGCGCGGGGGAGCTGCTGCTCACGAGCATGGACGCGGACGGAACGAAGAAAGGGTACGATGTCCCGCTCACGAGGACAGTGGTTAGAGCCGTGAACGTGCCCGTGATTGCGTCCGGCGGCTGTGGGAAGATAGAAGACATCTTGGAGGTCCTCACAGACGGCGAGGCGGACGCAGCCCTCGCCGCATCGATATTCCACTATGGAGAGCACACTGTCGGAGATGTCAAGAGAATGTTGGAGGAGAACGGCGTCCCAGTCAGAAAGGAAGTGAGATAGTGAACGACGGACAGTCTCTGATCCCGGTCGTGGTCCAGGACATCAAGAACAACAACGTTCTCATGCTGGCATACATGAACGACGAAGCCCTCGAACTCACCAAGAAGACAGGGTTCATGCACTATTGGAGCAGATCGAGGAATGCGATTTGGAAGAAAGGGGAGACCTCTGGCAATTTCCAGAAGTGCGTCGAGTTGATGAGCGACTGCGACAACGATGCGATTCTCGCTCGTGTCGAGCAGACTGGGGTCGCGTGCCACACGGGCACTTACTCTTGCTTCTCCAAGGAACCGATACGGCAGAATGACATCGTATCCGTTCTGTGGAGGGTCTTCGATGAGCGCAAGTCCGGTCAGGTCGAGAGCAGTTACACCTTCAAGCTACTCAAGAACCGAAACCTTCTGCTGAAGAAAATCGCCGAGGAAAGCTCCGAGGTAATCATCGCCGCCAAGGACAAGCAACGGAAGGAGATCGTCTACGAGGCAGGAGACCTGTTGTATCACCTAATGGTTCTTCTTTATGACGAGGGCATCACGGTAGACGAGATATACAAGGAACTGGAGGGTCGAAGGAAATGAGGGCCAGAAGATGTGATTTCCACACGCATACCACGATGAGCGACGGCGAACTGCTCCCGATGGAGCTTATCAGGAGGGCCGCTGCGGCCGACCACAGGGCGGTCGCTCTGACAGACCACGCATCCTTCTCGAACTTCGAGTGGATAATCGAGGCCGTGTCAAGGGACTGCAAGAAGGCCGACGCCTGGGGGATCGAGGCGATCCCGGGGGTCGAGCTCACGCATGTTCCCGTCAGGTACATCGATGAAGCAGTCCGCAAGTCCCGGAAGAAAGGCGCGGAGATAGTCGTAATCCACGGCGAGACTCCGGTCGAACCTGTGGAAAAGGGCACTAACAAGAAGGCGGTGAGCAACTCGGATGTCGACATTCTTGCTCATCCTGGAATGATCGAGGCTGACGATGTTGAACTCGCAGCCGAGAACGGGGTTTACCTCGAAGTCACATGCAGACGAGGGCATTCACTGGCCAACGGACACGTGGTGTCATTGGCAAGAGCGGTGAAGGCCAAGCTGCTTGTCAACACAGACGCGCACGCTCCTGAGGATCTCAGTTCCATGGAGTTCGCAAACACAGTGGCCCGAGGATCGGGGATGACTCCGGAGGAGGTCAGGTCAGCCTTGGTATCGGTCCCGGAAGAGCTACTCAAGAAGCTACACAGGCTCTAGTATGTATTGCCCGATTGGCTACCTGGACCGGGCAATCTTCCTGTAGTCGTATCCGCAGTACATGCAAATTTGCGCATTCCAGTCGATGGTCCTTCCGCAGAATACGCAGCGCCTCAGTTTTGTCGCGCCGACCTTTGGTGTCTCAGGTGTCTGTCTTCCATACTTGTAGCCACAATGCTGGCAGGCGTAGTCGTTCCAGCCCATAGGTCGTCCGCAAGAGACGCAGGATCTGGTCTTCTCCTCAGCTTTCTTCTGGAGCGGCCTCATCTCCTTGCTGCAGTAACCGCAGAACGTCTCTCCTTCCTGGTTCTGATACCCGCAATGCGGACACTTCATGTTGCGCCCCATGGTCTAGTGTGCTTGTCAATATGGTCATTCCAGGTTTTTATGCCTGCGGGTGGGTTGGTGCCAGAATCCTGGTTTATTCAGACTTAAGGCTGTTCTTAATAAAGCTGAAATACGCCCTCGACATCTTTCATCCCGATAACATGACGATCGTGAGCATCTCAGTGCCTGACGAGCTCTTGAAGCGATTCGACGAGATCTTGAGCGACAAAGGTTTCAGATCTCGCTCGGATGCGATGCGCGAGTCGATGAGGTCTTTCGTCGACGAATCTGAGTGGGAAAGCACCGAGGGTGAGAACCAAATCGTGATAACGATGATCTACGACGAGGTTGGTCCCCGTGGAGAGCTATCCGTCCTGCAGCATAGGTACGAGGAAATACAGATGATGCTCCATCTGCACCTAGAAAAGGGCCAGTGCATGGAGGTTTTCATAGCCCGCGGGCCCAGTAGCAGGCTCCGAGAAATCCTCGGGAAGATTAGGAGAGTGAAAGGTGTCCGATCGATTCGGTTCATCTCTATATCGAGATCCTCTGGCTAACGTGGTTCCTCTGTCTCGATATCTCTCCGTCCAGGTACTATCCTCAACACGAGCTCCGAGAGGCCGAAGGTCAAAACTGCCCACGCAGAGGTTCTACAGAACAATCCCCGACGGATCACCAATTCTCTTGCCGTGTTCCCGATCTATTGCGTTGCTCTTTGAGACTGTACGAATCCACTCGTAATACACTACTTTGAGGCTGGTCACCAGCGCCCCGGCCTCTTTCATTCGCTCCAGACCGAATTCGTGCGATCCACCAGGAGAATCCGTGGCATCGGATATCGCAACAACCTGAAATCCGTTCTGCAGAAGCCCGATTGCTGACTGCGATATGCACACATCTGTTTCCATTCCCACCAGTACAGCAGTTCCACGCTTAGTCTGTTGGACTGTTTTCAGAATATCGAGCTGGCTAGCGAGGCCAAAGACAGTCTTGTTGAAAACCTGAGTTCCGGGAGGAAGTCTCGCTGCGAGAGAGGGTGAGAGTCCATTGTAACGATCCGCTTCCTCCGTCGTGACCACTATTGGCACATGAAGAATCTTGGCAATCTCCATCAGCCAACCCACTCTGTTTACTAGAATTTCAGCGCGCTCTAGCGGGAGTCTATCCAAGAAATGATCCTGAATGTCTATGATGATTAGAACGCAATCCTCTGCGCTAATGAGGGATTTCTTCAAGTCCATCTCATTGATCTCCCTTCGGTTTCCACCCCATCATCATCTGAGTATCTATTCTCTATCCATGGGTTCCGAAAAGCGATAGAATGGTGCTCCCGCCGGGATTTTGGCCTGGAGTTTACCCCCAAGGAATACTGGCACCGAGCCTGCCGATGACCACATCTGTCACTTAAGCGACATCTTTGGGGGATTGACAGCTTCGCCTGGAGGAAGAGCACGGTAAGCCTCCATCCCGCACTTCGCTGTGACTCGCCTGCGCTGGTGGACTATCGTAGGATCTGGATGGGCAGACTGGAGACGTTCCCGCACATTCCTGATGAGTGGGCCCAACCTGATTCGATGCCCGGACACTGGCTGGAATCTCATTTGCAGTTTGGGGTTTCGAGGGAGGACGCAGCAAACTCCTTTCATCTTTCCTCAGAGGTAACATTGAGTCCCTGGTGTGACGCCTTGTATTGATTCATGCCGAGACTGCATTTTCGGGTGCCATGTCTGGCAATCTCATACACCAAAGAAGATGCTCAATTGTGCTGTCTATTTTGTCGTAAATCAGATAGTGTATTGACACACCTATGCTTAACGCTGCTACCCCACGTCCGAGCATTATCTTGGCCAGCCATCCAATTCCCATCATCTCAGCTGCAATGCCTAGCATGAACAGCATGACAATCGTGTCGCTCATTTCTCAATTACCTCCCTTCAACTCACGGAGGGGTTCCATAATAACTCGCCCCATTCCTGCGAGTATAGGTATGTGCTTGAATAAGCTAATGTGTTGCGCTAAGTCTGACTTAGGGAAACATATTGATATCGGTGACGGCGCCACGCACCATGTGGCGGGTTACTGGGAAATCTGCTAGGGAATTGGCAGTTCGTAGGTCTTCTTTCGTGCATTTGTTCTCGGTCTATCTTCGTATCTATCATACTCTCTCGGAAACCAGATTCATACTTCCGTGACTAGCCACTTCTCAGTCTCGCGACTTAGGCACCGAGCTAGACTCCTTCCTAGATCCATTTCCCTAATTATCAAGATACATGAACTTTAAGCTCATTCCTAATTTCGCGGATTGGCGCAAGATTCGAGAGCTCACGCCTTTTCCTGCTCTGCGGAGCCGAAAGGAATATATCATTGCATACCGCGATTCTCTGTGGATGCATGGATTCCAGGAGGTGCGTTCTTGACCGTAGATTGGACAACTATTGGAGCCGTCATTGGTGGAGTGATTGGCGTTCTCTTCGGGTTCTATGAGTGGCGGAAGTCTCACAAGCTCGCACGCGTCGGCCGAACCCCTTCGGTGATTGCATCTGTTGAGTTCACGGGTGTTGCAGTGGCTATGGTCAACTTCGATACGTGGGATGTCCATGTTCCAGATCCTCCGAAGGAGACCTTTGATGTGCATCATTCCGTCAAGATAGAGAATGTTGGTGAAACACCTGCCCTCGACATAGTAGTATTCAGCAGGGTCGATGGGTGCAACGGTCCGCAGTTTGAGAGGAGTTTGCTCAAAGGGAAGGAGAAGGTCATCCTCTTCCATCTGCCGGATTTGTCGCAATTGGAGCCGGTGGCTCAGAAGGCGCTGGCTCGTGGCAAGGCTCCTGTGCTAACTCTTGAGATTCAACATCTGGATACGGAGGATTGTCGGCATTCGAAGGCTAGTCGGTTCATCTATTCGATAGATGACCATAAGTGGATTGCGGTGTCGCGAACTAGGTTCTAACGAAGCACCCCGCGCTATTGATTTGTGCGCCAGTAGAGCAACAGAATTGGGGTTATGTTCCCCCCTATGACCTCTTCTCAGCGGCGGAGGAATAGCTTTCTTCATCGTGTCAATTGCGAGACATAAAATACACACCCAAGAGGAAGAGATACAGGAGGAAGCCAGTGAGTGTTGCCAAACCAATCAAGTATCTTATCCCTCGGGGAATCGCCTGACGTTCAACTGCGAGTCCAGCGAACACTCCTATGGCAACTCCTATAGGGAGTCCCACTATCAACAGTAACATGAAGGGTTGTTGGCTTTCCCGGAAGAAGGCAAGGAAGGCAATGCTTATTGCTGCGGCAACCAGGGGTCCGACTAGCCACCCATCCCTGTACAAAGCCTTCCTAGCTTTGGTCTGATCCGTCACCCTTTCCTCCCTCGGCGACATATCGCCTTTCCTCTCCTACGGCCTTTTCTCCAGGAAACAATCTCAATCTGCCATCACACACATATCATATTCTCGGGAGCCAGTAGAGAATATAGGTAGTCCAATACAAGAAGACGAATGGGACCCAGAAGTAGATCACGAATTTTGGGGCATCACCGGTCGACAAGGGCTTCCGAATCCATAAGACGAGGGCAACTATCCCAAGCACAATGAATGGTAGAAGAACGGTCATTAGGGTCCAATAGAACAGAGGTGGTTTTGCAGCGATGTCACCAAAGTAAGCTACGAGATAGCCCACTCCAAACCCTGCAAGACACCCTGTTGCCGTTGGGGGTAAACGGCTTCCTTTGATGTTTTGAACCGGCTCATGCACTTACCCACCACTCCTCTGTCTCCGGATACTCCTCCGCCCCTATGAGCTTTCCTCAACGCCACAACCAGGATTGCCTATCCTGCCAGCCTGGCAAAGCTTCGGCCAAGGCGATCTCGGTAGTTCGTTCGCGACTGCGTAGCCACATGACGTCGAAATGAGATGGGGAAGAAGTTTGGGGGAGAGTAGCTGCAGTAGGTTGGCTTGGGCGACTCGATTCTCTCGAGTCGTTGGCCACCGAGTCCTAGCTCTGCTTTGTGCCTGCCTGACTCAGATTGGGTAGTTGGTTGGAGGCCCACACCGTGACAATGCATGACGAGCCATCGAATTGAAGACGAGCCAGTGACGAGAGAGTGCTCCCGCCGGGATTTGAACCCGGGTATCGAACTTTCACCGGCCTGCCGTGAAAGCGGCCACGAGAGGCTCGAATGATTGGCCGGACTACACTACGGGAGCGTGGCGAATCCAAGCAAAAGGATGGCCTTACATAAACGTTTGGGAATCAAAGGCCCAAGGGCAAAGTACATCCCTTCAATGGACAATCGGCACCGCCAGCAGGTGATTTCGTTGAGACGGCTGAGCTCCAGGAAGGCGATTTACGTGTTCTCCAAGAAGAACAAACCCGCGTACTTGGTTTCCGAGGGCGAACGCGTGATTGTCGAGACAAAGGACGCGTTCGGAGGCAGCGTACGGAGTGAAAAGGACCTCTTCGAGCACGTTTCGATGGACAAGGTGAATCCCGCAACAGGACCGATCATGGTTGAAAGTGTGTTCCGTGGGGACACTCTGTGCGTGGAAATCGAGAGAATCAGATGCGGGAGACGGGGTGTTGTGATGTGCTCTCCCGAGCTTGGTACGCTCGGAACAGACGTTAGACGATCGAGGACCAAGGTTGTAAGAATCGTTGGTAGGAAGGCGATATTCTCGGAGGATCTTGCTGTCGACCTGAACCCTCACATCGGAGTTGTCGGTGTCTCCCCGGCCAGAGGTGAGTACCCGACATATCACCCGGGCGATTTCGGGGGTAACATGGACACTGTGGAGATCACCGAGCGATCCAGAGTATATCTCCCTGCTTTCGTCGATGGAGGAATGGTCGCCATGGGCGATGTTCACGCAGCCATGGGCGACGGAGAGGTTTGCGGGACAGGGGTGGAAGTGCCTGCCGAAGTACAGGTGAGATTCTTCAAGGAAGGCGAACTCGCAGTGAAGCGCCCGATGATCGAGACTCCGACAAATTGGATATCATACGCTGCGGCGAAGACACTCGACGAGGCGGCCAGACTCGCAACATCGGACCTCGTCAGATTCATCTCGGAGAGGCGCGGAGTCGATTTCGAGGATGCGTACATGCTCGCGAGCGTGGCCGCGAACCTGGGCATATCACAGGTCGTCGACCCGTTGGTGGCGGCCAAAATGTCGATATCGAAGCGCTACCTTTGATGATCGGTTAGATGTCCTCGTCGCCATCTCGCCAGTCAAGGCCTGGAGTCCTCAGGCCTATCTTTGCTGCGGGAGGGGACTTGCGCTTGTGAGATGACATCCTGACCATCTTCTCGACCTTCGTCACTTCCTTAACTGATGTCTCGGCCCTTACCGCGGTCTCCTTCTGGTCCAGGCCCTGCTCGATTCCGTACAGAATGGCATCAAGGCGCCTGTAGGTAATCCCAATCTCTCCCTCGTCGATCTGCCCCTTCCAGAGCCCCGCTGACGGCGTCTTCTCGATGATCTTCTTCGGAAGCTTCATCTGCCTTGCGAGTTCCCAGACCTCGGTCTTGTAGAGGTCCATGATTGGTTCCAAATCGGCAGCGCCGTCCCCGTACTTCGTGAAGTATCCAACAAGCGTCTCGCTCTTGTTGCTCGTCCCAACGACCAATCTGCCTTCCGTGTTGGCGAAGTGGTAGAGCACCACCATCCTGCATCTCGCCTTGATGTTGGCCAGGGATTTCCTATGGATCTTCCCGCTGATGGCCTTTTTGAAGGCATCCACTGGCTCTGTGATGTCAACGACCTTGTATTTTACTCCTTCGAGCTTGCATAGCTCGATGGAGTCATCGAAATCCTCTCGTGGGGAGTCTATCTCCGGCATCAGGAGCGCAAGCACCTTGTCCTTGCCGGCGGCTCGAGTGCACAGCCTCATCACGACCGCAGAATCGATTCCTCCGCTGACACCGAGGACGAAGCCCTTGGCCGCCACTTTCCGCAGCTTCTCAGACAGGAATTTCTCGATGGTCTCCTCCGTTCCGTCTTTGAGCTGAGGGAGTATCATGATGCTGGAATGCCCGGGTCTCAATATATCGCTTATGGTCATCTCCAGGCCTCTTCCTCAGGACAACCCTAATCTATCGGAGAACCGTTTCATGCGGCGATGAGCAAGACGACCATCACGCTGGCCCAGATCACCTGTCAACTGCATGACAAGGAGGGCAATTTCAAGCGCATGAAGGACATCGTCAACAAGTCCAAGGGCAAGATTGTCGTGTTCCCCGAGCTCAACCTAACGGGGTACATGCCTCGGGATGATCTGTTTGTGGACGCGGAGACTCCTACTGGTCCCACAATCAGGGCAGTCGTTCGTCTCGCGAAGGAGTCCAAGAAGGACATCGTGTTCGGCGCTCCGATCAGGGACGAGCCGATCTCTGGCCTGGTGTACAACTCCTGCCTGCTCGCGACTGGCACTGGACGACTGTATCGATATGACAAATTGTACCTGCCGACATTCGGTCCCTTCGAGGAGAGGATTTTCTTCGCGGAAGGAAGGGATGTCGTGGTTGGAAAGGGACGACACGCAGTTATCGGGCTCATGATTTGCTACGACATGTTCTTCCCGGAAGTTGCCAAGCTCGAGACCTTGCTTGGCGCGAGACTGCTTATCAACATATCGGCCGCTCCGACAACCTCGAGGCCTTTCTTCAGAAGGGTCATCCCCGGAAGGTCTGTGGAGAACGGCGTGTTCCTCGCATACTGCAACATGGTTGGAGTCCACGGAAGCCTCGTGTTCGGGGGAGGGAGCGTCATCTGTGGCCCCCGCGGGGAGGAGCTAGCACGTGGTAAGGACCTGGATGAGGATATCGTCGAGGCGGAGATAGATCTAGCTGACGTGGACGTGGCCAGGCGATTCAGGCCGGTCGTGAGGGACACGAGACCCGAGTTGCTGGACCAGATCGGGACCGTTCTGAGGGAAGGCACAGACGAAGAATGAGGCCTGGCGGATTGCCCATTTGTCTAGGTCAGCCAGTCTCGGATATTCTTATATATGGACACCAATCTGAAGGTATCCGAGCCGAGGTGGCCCAGCCCGGGAAGGCGCGAGCCTGGAATCCATGTTGGCACTGCCAGCAAGCTCGTGGCGCTCTGCGCCTCGGGAGTTCAAATCTCCCCCTCGGCGCTTCACAAATCCTCGGTTCAAGCTTCTGGTCTGCGATTGTTCGCGGCGGGCATCGGACCTCAACGTCACTTCATCAAGAATTCAGCTAACAATTATCTAAGTCAAGTCCGATGCGGCGGATGAGGCCGTCGAGCGGTTCGAATCGAGGAGACTAGATGTTCGAGAACAAGGCACGGAGAGAGATCATCGATGCGGGCCTGTCCTGGTGCCTCGCACTTGTGCTTGTGGCATGCGGGGTCCTTCTCGTCATGAAATGGCAAGCGGTCTGGGTCATCTTGGACATCGTCGTTCTGTTCCTCTACATGCTGCCAATCGTCAAGTTCAGGGACCTCTTCCGCGCACCCCCTTGGGAAATAGTCCTTCTGATAACCATCCCCGCAGTCATCCACGTTCTCAGCGGGAGCCGGTCACTTGGCCAACTCGGCGGAGTGTGGCCCGACATAGTGGCTGTCGCTGACTCGTTCGGTCTTTCCGCTCTCGGGTTCTTGATAGTCGCCGAGCTCGAAATGTACACCTCTTTCAGAACGAATCGCCCGTTCGCCGCCATCTTCGTCGTGCTTTTCACAATGGCCGTAGCCGGATGGGCACTCGTGGTCGAGTTCCTGGCGGCGACTCTGTACGGTCAGGATACCATGGAGATAGTCGGGTCCAACGACAGGATCATGGGCTTCTTCGTGTACACCTTCGTCATAGGGATGGTGATGGGTGTTGTCTACGCGATCTATGTCAGTCTGATACCGGCCAAACGCAGGATGTCCAGCGGCTTCATGAAATCTCAACAGTCGGACGAGGTGTGTTGATGAGAGAGAAGAGGCTGATCCTCGTCACATGGATTCTGCAACTGTCCATTCTCGTGATAGGAGTTGCATTGGTCCTTCTTGGCGAGACGACATGGTTGGCTGCGTGCTTGTTGTCTTTCCTCATTACTCTCCTGCCTTCGATTCTCAAACGAAGCGCCCGCGTCGTCCTTCCGGTCTGGATGGTTCTGTGGATCGCGATCTCCCTGTTCCTTCACACCGCTGGTGGGGCGTTGGGGCTCTATGATCTCATCCCCTATTGGGACCATCTCACGCACGCGGCATCATCATCCCTGATTGCCGCCCTCGGATTCGTGGTGGTGATCACGGTGGATTTGTATGTCGAGCCGATTTTCTTCCCGAAGCCCTTCGTCGCGTTCTTTGTGCTCATGTTCGGGATGGCGATGGGGGTTTTGTGGGAGATAATGGAATTCACGCAGGACCAGATTATGCATACTAGGCTGCAGTATGGCCCCACCCCCGACGACACGCTGGTGGACCTGTTCTTTGACGGGCTTGCCGCGCTGGTTGTATCTGTATTCGTGTACGTCTATCTGAGCCGGGTTCCCCCTGAGAAGTTCGTGAAGGATCTCGGATTCCACGAGGCCAAGGAATCGGCCCTTGGTCGCATCGTTCTCAAGGGGCTGGAGAAGGCGGGCCGTCCAGAGCGGTGATGTCATTTCCTCCTGGCGATAGCTAGCATTCTCTTCTCGGCGGAAGCGATGTCCTCCGGGGCGTTGAGGTTCCAGAAGCTGTCGAGTTGAGGGTCAACATCCCTCAGCGAGTCCTCATCGACCTCTCCAAGGTCCAGGTCCTTCAAAGCCTCGATTAGTTTCCTCTCGCCACTTGCGAGTGTTCTCTCGAATGCATCGAGCCCTGGTTTCCTTGCATAGACCGCGTGAAGAGGTTCGAGATACCCGCGCACCCTCGGTATCGCCCCATCTCTATCGACCGCGGTCGAGATCATGAGCCCGCAGACCGATCGGTTCAACAATGGAGCATCGCATGGACTGACTATGACATAATCTGACTTTGCAGCTCTTAAGCTCGTGATCAGGCCTTCCATCGGTCCCAATCCTGAGGCTCTGTCCTCGATCAATCGAAGACCGGGTCCGAGCACTCTCTCGTAGATTCCGGTCTTGCCTGGTGCGACAGAGACAATGATCTCCTCCGATATGGGATCGAGCGTTTCTACCACGAACTCTATCAGTCGCCTGCCCAAGAACGGCATCAATCCTTTCTCTTGTCCCATCCGGGTGCTTTGTCCTCCGGATAGAATCACCGCGGAAACCATCATTGCATGCTAACGCGCTACGCCGATATCAACATAACTGGCTGGCTCGCGAGCACAAAGGTTATTATCGGCCACCCATTTCGCAATTGCGACAATGTCTAGAATCACCATGAGCCAAGGGGCAGGTGGCGAGCGGATGCAGGAGTTCATCCGCGAGTTCGTGCTCAAGGAGTTCGACCACGATTTCGGCGAGATACCTCTCTCCGCTCTCGATGACGCGGCGATAATCGAAGGAATCGCATTCACCACGGATTCCTACACGGTCAAACCACTATTCTTCCCTGGAGGCGATATCGGCGTGCTCGCAATCGCTGGCACGGTCAACGATCTCTCGGTCATGGGCGCATCGCCGATTGCCCTGTCATGCGCCATGATTATTGAGGAAGGGTTTTCTGGCGATGATTTGCACAAGATCATGAGGAGCATGAGCGACGTCTCTAAGAAGGCGAAGGTCCGGATAGTGACTGGCGATTCCAAGGTGGTCGAGAAAGGGGCTGCGGACGGCCTATTCATCAATACGAGCGGGATTGGCAAACGGTCGGAGCATCTCGATCACAATATCAAGACCGTCAGGGCGTTCAGGAAATTCAAATTCAACTGGCCCAACGACTCTGCGATTGCCCCCGGTGACACGATCATCGCGTCGGGTCCTATCGGAAACCACGGCGTGGCTCTTCTGTCGTTCAGAGAGGGTTACGGGTTTGACACCGTGGTCAAAAGCGATGCGGCGCCGTTGAATCACATGATTTCGAAGGCGCTCAAGGTAGGTGGCATCACTTCCATGAAAGACCCCACCAGAGGCGGTGTCGCGAATCTTTTGAACGAATGGTCCGAGAAGTCCAGTGTCGGGATCAGGATCCGAGAGGAGGATATTCCGATGGACGATGCCGTGGTCTCAGCGTGTGAGATGCTGGGAATCGACCCTCTCGAGGTCGGCAACGAGGGCAAGGCCCTTATCGCAGTAGTGCCAGAGATGGCAGAGAGGGTGCTCAAGGCCCTGAAAGGCTCTGCGGAGGGCAAGAGGGCGAGCATCATTGGCGAGGCATCCAAATCCATACGTGGGGTCATGATGGAAACCCACACTGGCGGGAAGAGAGTCGTCGAAGCACCCATTGGGGACCCAGTCCCGAGGATATGCTGAGGTTACCTAAAGACAGACGCCTCTCAGCAGCCGACTTCCTTCTCGATGCTCTTGATGATTCCAGGCAAAGCTCTCGCTACTTCGGGCGTGAGCTTCTCGCTGACGTTGAGAACATCCTTTGCCTCTATCGCGAAGAAAACCACCTTCTCTGGCATCTCCTTCGGGACTATCTTCCGGCCGAGCGCGAGCGCGGTCGCGATATTGATTCCGTGGGGCGATGACCCGTGGATCGATTTCTCGAAGTCCTTCTCGTCCAGAACATGCAAGTCTCCAGGCTTTCCTGCCTTGGTCTGTATCGCGTCGACGATCACGACCTTGTCATAGCCTCTGACGACATCCAGTAGTTCCAGCCCGCTCGCCGCCAGCTCCTCGACATGGACTCCAGGCAGGCGCTTGTTCTTCAGCTCCCGCGCGACGTGGATACCGACGCCGTCGTCTGACAGGATGGGGTTGCCGACTCCCAAGACCAGGATCTTCACGGGCAAGGGAGCGTTCTTCAAAGTCATAATCCTACCCAGGTCGAATCTTGAGAAAGAACGAAAGGAGTTTCAGGGGCATCGCCCCCTTGAAACATCTAGTAGTTTCTCTGCGTCTTCAGGACCGAGCCGTCCTTCCGCCTGACGGTCACTTCGAGCGCCGGCCCGCCATTCAATGAGTGCGTACCGCACGAGTTGCACGGGTCGTAGCATCTGAAGGCCATCTCCACCTTGTTCAGCAGCCCGGGCGAGACCTCGCCGTTCTTGATTAGCGCCTTCGCGGCCTGCTTCACGCTCGTGTTGATGGCAGCGTAGTTGTTGGTCGTGGCGACGATCATGTTGATCTTGGTGCACAGGCCTTCCTTGTCCGAGGCATAGTGGTGGATGAGCGTGCCCCTCGGGGCCTCGACTATGCCCACACCCTCCTTCGGCTGGTTGTACGGGCCCCTGATATCGTCGCTGGTGATGCTCTTGTCGCTCGCCAGCTCCAGCATCCTCTCTGTCGCGTACTGCAGCTCGATCACCCTTGCCCAGTGGTACGCCAGTGTGTGGTGCACAGGCCCTTTGACTCCGAGGTCCTTCACGGTCTTCGCGAGGACCTCGTACTCCTTCTGCGCCAGCGGGGTCGTGTAGCCGTTGCAGACATTGATCCTTCCCAGCGGACCCACTCTGTATATGCCGCTGTGCGGCCCCGTCTCGAAACCTTTCCACCCGACCTTCTTCAGGTACGGCATCTTCATGTAGGTCCAGGGCTCGACGTGCTCGGCTATGACGTCAAGGTACTCGCTGGGCTTGAACTTCACAATCTCCTTGCCCTGCTGGTCCACGACACGTATGTCGCCGTCGTAGAAGTTCGTCTTGTTGTTCTTGTCGACCATGCCCATGTAGTAGCTCTCGAGGTAGTATGCGTCTTGGTTGAGTACGAGGCCCATGTAGTCCTTGTTGGCCAGCACGACATCGTGGAACAGCTTCACGGTGAACTTGCCGAACTCGACGCATGATTTGGCCATGGTCTCCATCTGCACGCGCTCCTCCTCGCTGATCTGCTTGGACACTCCGCCAGGAAGTCCGAACACTGGGTGAGTGGCCCTGCCGCCAACGATCTCCTGCACCTTCTGGCCGAACGACCTGTGCTTGATGACCTCGGCTCCGATTGGGACGCCGACCGCATCCACAACGCCCAGTATGTTCCTCTTGTTCGAGGGCGCGGAAGGTCCGAGTACGAAGTCCGGTGCCGCGAGCGCGTAGAAGTGCGCTATGTGGCTGTGGGTGTACTGTCCCATGTAGAACAGCTCCCTCAGTTTCTTGGCCGTCTCCGTCGGGGTCGCGCTGAACACCGCGTCCAAGGCCTTCGTGGATGCTAGGTGGTGCGCGGCCGGGCAGACTCCGCACAGCCTGTTCGTCAGCACGGGCAGCTCCATGACATGCCTGCCGATGCAGAACCTCTCGAAGCCCCTCAGCTCGGGGACCTGCAAGTACGCGTTCTCGACGTTCCCCCCCGTGTCGAGGAATATCTCGATCTTGCCGTGGCCTTCGAGCCTCGTGATCGGGTCTATGGTGATCTTCCGCTCCTTTGTCTTCGTTGTTGTGTCGTTGATGATAGGTCCTGCCATCTAGCTCACCGCCTTCCTTCTGCCCCTTTCGGTCACAGATCTCTTGAGCATGGACTTGGGCAGCGTGAACGCGTAGAAAGTCCCGAGCGGGTCCTTGACCTGCATCATGAGTGTCATTATCTGCTCCTCGCTCAACTGCGATTCCGTATCTGTTATGTTCAGCAGCGATGATAATGCGCTCAACATGCTCGCGCCCTGCTCCATCACGCCCTTCGTCGGGCCCATGCAGCCTCTGCATGGCATCTGGGCGTTCGGGCACATCGCTCCGCAGCCAGCCCTCGTGGCGGGTCCGATGCAGATGATGCCCTGGTCCAGCAGGCACTTCTTCGGGTCGGGCTTGATCTCGTATGCCTGGTAGATCCTCTCTATCCTCCTGCCCTTCTCGACCCTCTCCCTATTGCACTCGTCGCAAAGGGTTTTGTCGGAAGCGATGATCGTTCCCTTCGGCGGGAGCGGCGTGCCCTTGGTCACATACTGTGCTACTGCCTCCACAGCCATCGCGATCAGGTTGACCGTTGGCGGGCACCCGGGCATGAAGTAGTCGACATCCACGACCTCGTCTAGCGTCTTGACTGAGTCATAGAACTCCGGGAGCTCGAGCTCTCCCTCTTTGACCTTCGTGTGGTGTTGCGGCGTCACGAAGTTCGGGTTATCGGTCGATTGTGTGTTCTTGTAGACCGTTTCGAAGATCTCCTTCTTGTTCGTCACGTTCGCGAGCCCAGGCGTCCCGCCGAAGCACGCGCACGAGCCGAACGATATCATGACGACCGACTTCTGGCGCAGGACCTTGGCGACGTGCTCGTTCTCGCTGTTCCGTATGGCGCCGTTGTAGAAGCTGACGGTGATGCTCTTGTCGGGCATCGCTTCGATATCCTTGAGCTTGCCGTCGAAGCCGATGGGCCAGAACACAACTTCTGCTATCGCATGTACATCCAGAATCTTGGCATCAATGTCCAGGAGCGCCACGTCGCAGCCTCCGCACCCGGCTCCCCAGTACTGTGCGATCTTGATCTTCTCTGCCATCTCAGCTCACCTCTTTCTCCTCAGGCTGTTTCTTCTGCGGGGCCGCTGAATACTGCGGCGACTGGCCCTTCGTACCCGCCTGCTCGACCAGCCTCCACTTCTTGAGGGCGATTATGTGCTTCACGATCTCCGGCTTCGCGATGCCCGTGGCATCGTGCAGCTCGTGGACCGTCCTCGGGCCGTCCTCCAACTCTTGGAGCAGCATGTTCCTCTCGAGCTCCACGGCCGCAGCCTTCTGCACTATGAAGTCGTACCTCGGTCCCGTGATGGCCTCGCCGAACACGTTACCAGTCGTGGTCAGTACGCCCTTCTTCCCGAGGAGCCACCTGACCCTCTCGCCTTCGACCGTCCTCAATGCCGCGCGTATCTTGGCCTCCCGCAGGGACATCCTCAATCACCCCTGTGCATCGGGGATGGCCCCAGTTCCTTGATCGTGTTCGTGAACTCGACTATCGTCTTCTGGAACTTCTCGCCCTCGCCCGCGGAGACCCATTCGAGCCTGAGCCGGTCCGGATCGTATCCGAACTGCTGGATGAGCATTTTCAGGAGAGCTATCCTCCTGCGGGTCCTGTAGTTCCCGCCGATGTAGTGGCAGTCCGCCGGGTGGCAGCCTGCGACGAGAACGCCGTCAACGCCCTTCTGGAAGGCCCTCAGGACGAACTCGGGGTCGACTCTGGCCGAGCACATGACCCTGATGGTCCTGAAGTACGGAGGCATCTGGAGCCTGCTGACTCCAGCGAGATCTGCTCCCGCATAGGAGCACCAGTTGCAGCAGAAGACCAGTATCTTCGGGTCGGGTTCCTTCG